>JACCDK011115997.1_pt1 | contig 37346 bp, 32 predicted proteins | sample 7445871 | NCBI WGS metagenome assembly JACCDK01 (sample SAMN15323436, study PRJNA562643) | freshwater metagenome | isolation source: river surface water | place: USA:Blue River Watershed | collected 2017-08-15 | reverse complement strand
GGATAATGGAGCGCAAGTGTAATTTTTTGGTCGTGACGCACGGAAATCCTTCGGAGAGGTCAAAACGCATTTGGTAACCAAACACAGAAATGGTGCCCGTTCCGGTGCGGTCTTCTTTTTGAACGCCGTGTTCGAGGATGTGCGAAAGGAGGTCGTGGTATTGTTTCATGGACAAAAACTTGCTTGACTACGAAAATAGTAATTATTTTAGCCCTATGTTGAGATTAATCTATTTGATTGCACTTGTATTTGCCACAGCAATTTCTGTAGTTGGTCAAAGCAAACCCATCAAACGCAAATACCGAGGCGTTTATGAAGGTCAGATACCAGCCTATGAAGTGCGCATGGGTCAAGAGGTTTATACCGTTAAGGCAAGCACCTTGCGTATCTTACTAGATCGAGATAGTATTTTTTTTGAAATCGGAACGTACCGCTATGCTTCAGGTTATTCCATAGAAAATAATGAAAAGCAATTCAGTCTGAGCGCCACCAGAGATCAGTCGGGTATCTCGGAGCAGTTGATTTTAGATCCGAAGACAAGAACGATGATCCGAAAAGGGCTGTATCCACAACCAGATGCCACCTTAACACGTTTTGGAAAATTACCGCGCAGGTAACCACAAACTGAAAGTAGTCCCTTTATCAGCGGTGCTTTTGGCATCGATTTTACCGTTGTGCGCATCCACAATCAGCTTGACGTAATACAAGCCTAAACCAAAACCCTTGACATCGTGGATGTTTCCTGTCGGAACCCGATAAAATTTATCGAAAATCAGGCGTAAGTCTTCTTTTTTGATACCGATGCCATTGTCTTGAATCTCGATTCTGAATCCTTCTTTTTCTGCCTTGACCACTACTTGGATGTGCGGGGTGACTTTGCAATATTTGACCGCGTTGTCTACGAGATTGAAGAGCACGTTGGTGAGGTGAACAGGGTCTGCGATGAGTGTGGCAGTTTCTATTTCTTTGACGATGCTGAAGTGTCCGCCGCCAGTTGCCTGATTGAAGTCAAAGTTTTCTTTGACGTCATCGAGGATATTGTAAAGCGATACTGTTTCTTTGTTCAGGCTCACTTTGTCTTTGTCGAGCTTGGCAATGTTGAGCACGCGCTCTACTTGCTGCTCGAGTCTTTTATTTTCTTTGTATATGATACTGGCGTATTTGCGCATGCGGTCTGAGTCAGCGTTGTCTTCGAGGCGCAGGAGCAGTTCGCTAGAGAGGCTGATGGTAGAAATAGGCGTCTTGAGCTCGTGGGTCATGTTGTTGATGAAGTCGTTCTTGACCTCAGACAAACGCTTTTGACGGATAATAATACCCATACTAAAGGCAAAAAATACCACCACAAATACCACTACAATCAGCAAATAGACCAAAGGCGAGAAACTAGAAGCCGCTTCAATTTTGTCGAGTTTTAGATTCGGGAAATACACCGTAAAATAGTGGCCGTCTTTGGTCAGGTTCAGGCTTTCGGGCGTAATGCCGCTGGTTTTTTGTGCTTTTTTGGCATAAATGGAGTCGCTGTCAAAGGTATACAGGCCCGAGAGCGCAATGGAGTCAGTGAAGCAATCGTAAATACCAAACAAGAAATCTTGTTGGATGTCTTGCAGATAGAACTCTTTTTTGAGGAGTGTCTCTAGGTAAAACGGCTGTATTTCATCGCTAACATCTACGGTGTAGTGCTGGTAACTCACCTGCTTGATCGCACCGTAAACTGCACTCGGATCTTCATTTTGATTGATAGAAGTGAGGACGTTGCGCAGCGCTGCTCTGGCCTGTTGCGCAAACTCACGCAAGTTCAGGCTGTCTTCTCGCTGCTGAATATTAATATACTCTTGTTGCAACTGACGGGTATTGTGGATCCAGACAAACTGAACAGTAAGAATGCTCAGAATGGAAATAATGCCTAGAATGGCAACCGCATTAACCGCCTTGTTTTTCATCAATTAAAAGCCATTCACTCCGTTGACGGTCGTGTATTTCAAGACGTTTTTCTTTTCTGGATGAATGCGAGCAAAGGCAGATTGTACGGCAAGGGTACCTTCGTGGAAGCCACACAAGATCAGTTTGAGTTTGTTCTCGTAGGTATTGACATCGCCAATTGCATAAATACCAGGGATGTTCGTAGAGTAGTCCAGCGTATTGACTTTGATGGCGCTCTTATCAATTTCTAAGCCCCAATCGCCGATCGGGCCTAAGCTTGGCTTGAGGCCAAACAACGGAATAAAGTGGTCGGCTGCAATACTGCGCTCTCCGTCTTTCTGATGCGTCACAATTACCTGCTCGAGGTGATCTGCACCTTGAAGACCAGTTACTTCCGCTTCTGTCACTAGATCGATTTCGCCGCTTTCTGCCATGTCAATAACGCGCTGTACCGAATCGAGGTGGCCGCGGAACGAACTGCTGCGGTGCACCAAAACAACACGCTTGGCAATTTTTCTTTCGGCGAGGTAAATAGACCAGTCTAGCGCAGAGTCTCCGCCACCGGCAATGACACATACTTTATCTTGATAGATTTCAGGGTTGCGAATGATGTATTCAACGCCTTTGTCCTCGAAATCAGTGATGTTGGCAATAGGTGGTTTACGGGGTTCAAAAACGCCGAGTCCGCCGGCAATCATGACAATTGGCGCACGGTGTGCGGTACCTCTTACTGTAGTGACAATGAATTGGCCTTCTTCATCTTTGTCGATGGTCATGGCAGCCTCACCAAGTGTAAAACCTGGCTTAAATGGCGCCGCTTGGGCCATGAGGTTGTCGATGAGTTCGCCCGCCAAAACGGACGGAAAGCCCGGGATGTCGTAAATCGGTTTTTTAGGATAAATTTCTGAACACTGCCCACCAGGTTGCGGTAAGGAATCGATCAAGTGGCAGCGCAATTTGAGTAAGCCGGCTTCAAAAACGGTAAATAAGCCAACAGGGCCTGCACCAATAATGATAATATCTGTCTGGATCATGTGGGTAAACGATTAATAGGGAGGAAATACGGGTTTGTTTTGTAAAATGTCTTCGATGCGCTGCATGACCGCTGGTGTAAGAAGTTCTTGTGCGCTCAAGGCTTGCATATTCTCTTGTAATTGGTGAAGCTTACTTGCCCCAAGAATAACCGTTGAGACATTTGGATTTTTCAGGCACCAAGCCAAGCTCATGACGGGCAAGCTCAGACCGAGTTCTTTGGCAAGATCAGTGAGCGAAAGTACCGACTTGATGCGGGCATCTGTGAGGTTTTTTTCTTTGAGCCACTCTAAGCCTTCCATGCCGAGGCGCGTCCCATCGGGAAATTGATCGTTGTATTTTCCGCTTAGGATGCCACTGGCTAATGGAGACCAAATAGTGGTACCGAGGCCAACGGTCTTGTATATTTGAGAAAATTCAAGTTCTACTTTTTCGCGGGTGAACATATTGTATTCGGGCTGCTCTACAACAGGCCCGATCAAATGGTTTTGTTTGGCAAAGAGGTGCGCCTCCATGATTTCTTGTGCAGACCACTCAGAGGTTCCCCAATACAAGATTTTGCCTTGCATGATGAGTTGGTGCATGGTCCAGACGGTTTCTTCGATAGGTGTTTTTTTGTCTGGGCGGTGGCAGTAGTATAAATCGAGGTAGTCGAGCTGAAAGCGTTTGAGGGCTTGTTCGCAGGCTTCTACCAAGTGCTTGCGGCTGAGGCCTTTTTGTGTTGGCCATTCGCCACCTGTTCCAAAAAATGCTTTGCTACTGACAATATATGAGTCTCTAGACCAATTTTTTTTCTTGAGGATAGCGCCCATCACTTCCTCGCTCTTGCCGCGGGCATAAATTTCTGCGTTGTCAAAGAAGTTAATGCCTTGTGCGTAGGCGTAGTCCATGAGGGCTTCGGCGGTGTCATCGCTGATTTGTTTGCCAAAAGTAAGCCATGAGCCGAGGGAGAGCCGACTGACTTGCAAGCCGCTATTGCCTAAATTATTGTACTGCATTTCCATAGGTTGTTGTCGCTGTTTTTCTTTGTTTGTGTTTCCAAATGCCGTTGGCGAGCACAACTGATAAAATCATCGCTGCGCCACCATAAAACGAAGTTTGGAGTAATTTGTGCTCTTGTAGCAGCACAATTGCTAAAATAATGGTGTAAATCGGTTCTAAATTAATGCTCAAAGATACGCTAAATGCGCCGAGTCTTTTCACAATTTCTATGGTAGCTAAAAAAGCAAATGAGGTGCAAAGGATGCCTAAAAACAACAGCCAGTAGAAGTCGGTTTGTGTCATTTGAAATAAATGGAGGCTCATTTTACCTTGAAAGACAAAATACGCGCTGAGCGCTATAAAACCCGTTGAAAGTTCGGTAAAACTGAGCGCAGCGGTATCGGTTTGCTGCGCGAGCTTGCCATTGGCCACAGAAAAAATGCCTGCACAGAGTGCAGAAACCAAGCCAATCAAGACCGCTTTTTGCTCTTCTCCTTTGAAATCATGCGCCACAAAATAAATACCGCCAATGACCAACAAACCCATCACAAATTCTATCCATGAAAAGCGCTTGCGCATGATCAGTGGCTCGAGCCAAGTAACGTGCAGGGTAGTGGTAGAAAGACAAAGAATGCCAAGCGAGGCTGTCGATAATTGAATGGAGGTATAAAAAGTAAGCCAATGAAGAGCCACTACCAAGCCTACTAGAACGCTCCAAAGGAGTTGCTTCCCTTTTGGCAAAGTCATTCTTTTTTTTAGGAGCATAAATATGCCGAGCGCAAGGGCGGCAATCCAGAGGCGGTGCCATACAATGAGCAGTGCATCGAGGTGGATGAGTTTGCCCAAAATACCGGTAAAGCCCCACATGAAAATGATGAGGTGCAGCAAAAAATGATAACGGTATTGTTGAAACAAAGTGACTTAGCGTTTTTTAGACCACTCTTCGATCGATTTCTGGTTGGCCAATACATAAGCGTCATCGCCATCTGCTTTGGCAGCATCCATTGAAATTTTTGCTGTTTCGATTGCGCCCTTGTAGTCGCCATTGGCCGCTTGAAGTTGTGCTTTGAGGCGCGTCATCCAGTAGGCAGAAGGACCTCGAAGTTCAACCGCTTTTGTAGACCATTCGAGCGCTTTTTTGAGGTCGAGGTTTTCGTTGAAGTAATAAGTAGCGGCTTTGTGATAGTCATTGGCCGCTGGACCTGACATCGTTTTGTCTATGCTTTCCAACACTTCGCTTTTCGTATCCAAACCAAAAGGAAGTTCTACTTTGGTTTCAGCCCAACATAAAGTAAGTTTGGCGCTGCTGTAACGGAGTTCATCGAATTGAAGCGTTAAATTTTCCGTCCAATTTTTATTGATTTGGGCAGGCGCACTTACTTTTAGCGCTACTTTGCTGTCGTCCCATTTTTCTGGAAGACCCCAATTACTGTAGTCTTTGTAAAAATAAAATTCCCAGTTGTTTTCTCCCGGTTTGGCAAAAAGGGCATAAGACCCCGTATAAAGGGTGTCTTTTCCGAAAAAAAGATTCTGACTGGTGGAGAATATGGTATTTTGGTTCGCGCCTAAGCGCCACATTTTGCCGTAAGGAATCAGTTCGCCAAAAATAACTCGGCCATTTACACTTGGTCTGGAGTATTCGATGATGATATCTGCCAAGCCTACATTTTGTTGGATTTTGGCAATTGGACTTGCTTTTGGCGTTAAAACTTGTGCAGTGAGGCTTGCGCTGAAGCCAATTGCGAGTATAAATAGTAGTTTTTTCATGAGGTTTTATTTTTTAAACAAGCTGCCCGGCGGTATGTTCACCGGTAAAGAAAGTTCCCAATTTGGTCTGATTTTGATTTTTTCTGGATAATAGTAAATGGGCTCGGCGCGCAACTTGTGCACTAGGTCAATAGCGTCCCATGTAGAGTTGCCGTTTTGGTCCGAAACAATTCTGAGTGTGTACATTCCGGCTTGAAGTGAGTCTATGTTGATGGTTTGTTTGTCGACTGCCACTGTTTTTTTCAGTTCTTCTCCGATATAAATCTCTGCCAAAAGGTGGGGGAGAAGGGTATCGAACTGCAAAACAAGTGCACTTAGTGGTCTGACCAACGCCAAAGAATCCTGAACATTGTTTGGTTTGGCTTGAATGGGGGTAAGTGGCTTGGGCTCTTCTATTTTTATTGTGTCCTGGTTTTTCTGGGGTTTGGAAAGGTAAAAGGAGAGGGTGTCGGCTTGAATTTGCTGCAACACAATTGGTTCAAACAAGATGTCTTGGCTTTCTGTAGGTGCACATAAACCATCCTGATTTTCATCGATGTAGGCTTTGAGGTAGTACGTGCCGTCTTTCAAGCCTTTTAGTTGCAACGCACCTTGCGGATCAAAGCGTCCGATATAGCGAGCGCTACGGCTGGTGTCGGTCTGATACAAACCGAGGTAGATTGTGCTTGGCTTGTTGTTAGGAATCCATTCTTTGGCCCGGGCGCTTAAGACCAAAGAGTCGAGCGTAGGGCCGGTAGAAAAGGTCCAGGTCATGAGCGAGTCATTGCCTTCGGTGAGGTCTTTGATACCGCCGTTGCTCAGGAGTGTATAGGTGGTTTGGGCTTGTAACGGATCGAGAAAAAGAATCCGCAAAGTTTTCCCTTTGAGCTCGTATTGCAAGCGGCTGTCTGCGGGCATGAGCTGGATGCGCTGTTGAGGCTGATCAAGTTTGATGAATTCGTCAAAAACGAGCAGCTGCTCGCTTGCGGTGACGTTGCGTTGTTTGTCGGAAATGGATTCAGACACGACTTTTGGAGCAGCCTCATCTGTTGGGCCTCCGGTAATGGTGCCGACTTGTGCACAAGCACTCAAGAGCAATATCATTACAAAAAAGCAGCGAACCATGTCATGAGTTTTTCTATTTCTTCTTGGTCTGTGAGGTCAAAACCACCTAGTTCCTTGCTATCTAAATCGAGCACTCCCCATACTTGTTGGTCTTTGAAAATTGGGACCACTAATTCACTTTTGGATAAGCTACTGCAAGCAATATGGCCAGGAAAGGCTTCGACGTCAGGAACCAACTGGCTTTTTTGTTGGGCCCAAGCGGTGCCACAAACTCCTTTGCCGAAGTGAATGCGTGTACAGGCAATAGGCCCTTGAAATGGCCCTAACACGAGTTGCTCTTCTCGAACTATATAAAAACCAATCCAAAACCAACCGAAAGCTGCTTGCAAGGCCGCGCAAAAATTAGCCATATTGGCCACCGCATCGGTTTCTGAACCAATAAGCGCCTCGAGCTGAGGACGCAGCTCAGCATAGCGTGAAAGTTTGTCGGTGGATTGAAAAAAAAGTTGCTCAGCCATAATGCGTTTACAAATTTCACGTTTTTAAAGCGAATGACAATCTTTTACTTTGTAATTTTCCACTATGATCAAGCAAGTCCAATTCGAAAAAATACTCTTTTTAGACATCGAGACTGTCCCTCAGGCTTACCGGTTTGAGCAACTCGACGACAAATCCAAGGCTTTATTTGAGGCAAAAAACCGATTTCAAATCAGTCCGGAAAAGTCCATTGAACAAATTTTTGAGGACCGTGGTGGTATCCTTGCAGAATTCGGCAAAATTGTCTGTATTTCCGTGGGCATGTTACACGAAGGTAGTCAGGGCAAGAGCATTCGTTTGAAATCCTATTACCACGACGACGAAGAAACTTTACTGAAGCAATTCAAGCGCTTGTTAGAAGACCACTATAACACGCCGTATCATGTGCTCTGCGGACACAACAGCAAGGAGTTTGATATCCCGTATATCTGCCGCCGCATGCTCATCAATGGTATTTCACTGCCTTCTGCTTTGCAAATTGCCGGAAAAAAACCTTGGGAAATCAATCACATCGACACCATGGAGCTCTGGAAATTTGGCGACTACAAATCATATACTTCGCTCTCGCTACTTTGCCACGTGATGCAAATCCCGACACCCAAAGACGATATTTCAGGAGCCGATGTGGCACGGGTTTATTACGAAGAGCAAGACCTACAGCGCATCATGGTTTACTGCGAGAAAGATGTGGTGGCGCTTATTCAACTGTTTTTGAGGTTGCAAGGAGAATCATTGGTGGACGAATTCAATATTACATCGGCCAGTACACCAAAAGAATAGGCATAAAAAAACCTGACTTCAAAAGCCAGGTTTGTGGTGAGTGATACTGGATTCGAACCAGTGACCCCTACCCTGTCAAGGTAGTGCTCTAAACCAACTGAGCTAATCACCCGAGGAGTGCAAAGATACAAGTTTTTTTGAGCATGCAAAGTCAATAGTATGTAGATTTACAGCAAAATGAGTCACGACAAAATCATACTTGGTATCGATCCCGGCACAACCGTTTTGGGTTATGGGCTCATTCACGTCCAGCAAAAACAGCTCAAACTCCTGAATTTCGGCGTTATACAACTCCATAAGCTCAGCAATCATCCGGACAAACTCAAGAGAATTTTAGAAAGGCTCAATGGACTCATCGCCGAATACAAACCAGATGAAATGGCAATCGAAGCACCATTCTTCGGCAAAAACGTACAGTCGATGCTCAAGCTCGGCAGGGCGCAAGGAGTGGCCATTGCAGCAGCGCTGAATCACAACATGCCTTTTGAAGAATATTCCCCAAGGCGCGTCAAGCAAGCCATTACCGGCAGTGGTAGTGCTTCCAAAGAACAAGTTGCCTCTATGCTCCAAACATTGCTCAATTTTCAGGAAATGCCCAAATACCTCGATGCAACAGACGGTTTGGCGGTAGCTGTTTGTCATCATTTCTCCAAAGGAATCGGGGAGCACAACAAAGCAAAAGGCGATTCCTGGACCGCATTTTTATCACAAAACCCAGACCGATTAAAGAAATGAGCGCTCAAAAAATAATGGTCTATACCGACGGATCTTCAAGGGGTAATCCGGGGCCCGGTGGTTTTGGTGCGATCCTAGAATTTGGAAGCAAGCGAATGGAATTGAGTCAGGGTTTCAGACACACAACCAACAACCGCATGGAACTCATGGCAGTGATTGTCGCACTCGAGCACATCAAAAATCGCAATTACACAGTCGTGATCCATTCCGATTCTAAATACGTCATCGATTCAATTACCAAAGGTTGGGTTTTTGGTTGGGTAAAAAAAGGTTTCAAGGACAAGAAAAATCCTGACTTATGGCAGCGTTATTTGGCGCTGCACCCGCATTTTAAACTCGAATTCGTTTGGGTAAAAGGGCATGCAGGGCATCCGCAAAACGAGCGCTGCGACGAATTAGCCGTGCAAGCAGCCACACAAGCCCCTAAAAATATCGATGCTTGGTTTGAAGCCAATCCCAATTAAACGAGAATAGAGCTATACCAACGTTCGATATCTACTGCGTTTTCTCCTTTGCGCTGCGCAACATCTTCGAGTTGTTCTTGCGTCATTTTACCGAGGCCAAAGTACTTGGCGTCCGGATGCGCAAAATACCATCCGCTTACAGATGCCGCTGGCCACATAGCCAAAGATTCTGTGAGTGTAACGCCAATTTGAGCTGTGGCATCCAGAAGTTTGAAAATCCCGAGTTTTTCGAGGTGGTCTGGACAAGCTGGGTAGCCTGGTGCTGGTCTAATACCGCGGTACTTTTCAGCAATGAGTGCTTGATTTTCTAAAGTTTCATCTGCGGCATATCCCCAGGTTTCCTTGCGCACAACCTCGTGAAGATATTCGGCAAAAGCTTCGGCAAGGCGGTCTGCGAGCGCTTTGACCATAATTGAATTGTAGTCGTCGTTGCTGGCTTCATATTCGGCAATATATCGATCGATGCCTAGCCCGGCCGTGACGACAAAAGCACCAATGTAATCTTGGATTTGGGTATCTTTTGGCGCAATAAAATCAGCGAGTGCCAAGTTGGGCTGGCCTGCTACTTTTTTGGTTTGTTGTCTGAGCGTTATTTGTTTGTGCAGGATTTCTTTGGTGTCGGCGTCGTAAATTTCGATGTCGTCTCCAACAGCATTTGCCGCAAATATGCCGCTCAAGCCTTTGCACACAAGTGTGCGGTCTTGTGTGAGTTGCGCAAGCAACTGTTGGGCGTCTTCAAAGACTTTGGTAGCTGCTTCGCCAACGATGGCATCCGATAAAATTTGTGGGTATTTGCCGTGGAGGTCCCAGGTTTGGAAGAAAGGGGTCCAGTCGATGTACGGAGTGAGTACTTCTATAGTTGGTTCGTGTAACTGAATGCCTAAATGGCGCGGCGTTGAAACGGTATCGGCATTAAAGGCGAGTTGCAAAGCATTGGCGCGTGCTTGCGCTAGTGACAATAGCTCTTTGGCTGCTTGGTGCTTGGCATGGTGAACACGGATTTTTTCGTAGTCCGCGCGCAGTGCACTTAAAAAGGCTGGTTTTTTGGCGCCCAATAAGCTTTCAACAACCGTAACCGAACGAGAGGCGTCGAGCACATGGATCACTGCTCCTGAAGGGTAATGCGCTTCAATTTTTACAGCAGTATGTACTTTAGATGTGGTTGCGCCTCCGATGAGTAGGGGAATGCTGAGACCAGCGCGCTCCATTTCTTTTGCTAAATGTACCATTTCGTCTAGCGAAGGCGTGATGAGGCCGCTCAGGCCAATAGCATCTACGTTGTGCTCAATAGCAGCTTGAATAATAACTTGAGGTGCCACCATGACACCGAGATCTATGATTTCGTAATTGTTGCAAGCTAAGACCACCCCTACAATATTTTTGCCGATGTCGTGGACGTCGCCTTTAACGGTTGCCAAAAGAATTTTGCCTGCCGCACTTTGCTTGCCATCTTTTTCTGCTTCGATGTAAGGCAGTAAGTAGGCCACCGCTTTTTTCATGACGCGCGCAGATTTCACTACTTGCGGCAAAAACATTTGACCGCTCCCAAATAAATCGCCAACGATATTCATGCCGTCCATGAGCGGTCCTTCAATGACTTGAATGGGGCGTTCTACGAGATGTCTGGCTTCTTCTACGTCAATTTCGATGAATTCGACAATCCCTTTAACGAGTGCGTGGTCCAAGCGCTTTTCAACGCTTTGTTCGCGCCAGGTGAGGTCTGCGGTTTGTTGGCGTACATCTCCCTTCACTGTTTGGGCAAAATCGAGCAAGCGCTCGGTGGCATCCGCCCTGCGATTGAGTAAGACATCTTCGACATGCGTAAGGAGCTCTGGTTCAATTTCGGAGTAAACCTCGAGCATGCTCGGATTGACAATTCCCATGTCCATGCCGTGCGCCGTTGCGTGGTATAAAAAGGCGGCGTGCATGGCTTCGCGCACCTTGTTGTTTCCTCTGAAGGAGAACGATACGTTGGATACGCCTCCGCTCACATGCGCCCCAGGAAGGTTGCTGCGGATCCATTTGGTGGCGCGGAAAAAATCGAGCGCATTGTTGGCGTGTTCTTCCATACCGGTGGCCACCGGGAAAATATTGGGGTCAAATATGATGTCGTCTTTTGGAAAACCAACGACATCTACTAAAATACGATAAGAGCGTTCGCAGATTTCAATTCTGCGCTCATATGAGTCTGCTTGGCCTTGTTCGTCGAAAGCCATCACGATGACCGCAGCACCAAATCTTCTGATTTCTTTGGCTTGTGCAATAAAAGGAGCCTCGCCCTCTTTGAGCGATATGGAATTGACGATTCCTTTACCTTGAAGGCACTTGAGCCCAGCTAAGATGATTTCCCATTTAGATGAATCAATCATGACCGGTATGCGCGCGATGTCGGGTTCGGCGGCCATCAAATTGAGAAAGCGGACCATGGCTGCTTTGCCGTCGATCATGCCTTCGTCCATATTGACATCGATGACTTGCGCACCGCCCTCTACTTGTTCGCGCGCTACTGCCAATGCCGCTTCGAAGTCGCCTTCTTTGATCATGCGCAAAAAAGCGCGCGAACCAGTTACGTTGGTGCGCTCGCCGATATTGACAAAATTACTTTGTTGGGTCAGTACTAAAGCCTCGAGGCCAGCTAATTTGAGCATATCAGTGGTTCCATTTTCTTGGTGAATACTTTGCGGCTACGGCGGCAATGGCGGCAATGTGGTCAGGGGTAGTGCCGCAGCAACCGCCAATGACGTTTACGAGCCCTTCTTGCAAATACTGCTCAATTTGAGCGGCCATTGCAGCGGGACTTTCGTCGTAGAGCCCAAATTCGTTGGGGAGCCCCGCATTGGGGTGCGCACTCACTGCAAAAGTTGCTTTTTCATTGAGTACTTGTAGATACGGACGCATCATGGAAGCACCTAGCGCACAATTGAGGCCGATGCTTAGTAAAGGCATGTGCGATAGCGAAATCAAGAATGCTTCGGTCGTTTGCCCTGTGAGGGTGCGCCCAGATTGATCTGTAATGGTCCCCGATACCATAATTGGGATTTTGACGCCGCGTTTGTCAAATACCTGATCGCAAGCGTATAAGGCTGCTTTGGCATTGAGGGTGTCAAAGACAGTTTCTATGAGTAAAATATCTACGCCACCATCCATGAGTGCTTCAATTTGTGCACTGTAGGCCTCCACGAGTTCATCAAAACTAACTGCGCGGAAACCTGGGTCATTGACGTCGGGAGAAATAGATGCCGTGCGGTTGGTTGGCCCAATGGAGCCTGCCACAAAGCGTGGGCGGTCTGTGAATTCGGCGGCAACTTCTTTGGCGATTTTTGCGCCTTGAAAATTGATTTGATACACCGCTGCTTCGAGTTGGTAGTCGGCTTGTGCGATTGTGGTGCCCGAGAAAGTGTTGGTTTCAATGATATCGGCGCCAGCCGCTAAATAGGCGCGGTGTATTGATTTGATGATTTCAGGTCTGGTGATTGAAAGCAAGTCGTTGTTGCCTTTCAAAGACATTGGGTGCTGCTCAAAAGCGCCTTCTCGGAAGTCAAATTCTTCGAGCTGATGGCGCTGGATCATGGTGCCCATGGCCCCGTCTAAGACAAGAATGCGTTGCTGTATGGCTTGTTGTAATGCGCTATTGGTCATAATTTGCTTGGCGAAAGGTAGAAACAGCGCGTTTCAACTTATCTTTTCCCAATGAGGGATCGGATTTGGCACCTTTACAAAGATGTGAGGTTGCCAAGGTTTCATAGGGCCTGTCCCTCCACCTTTCTAAATAAGTTTATTTAAATGAACTGCTGCAAAGTTACGCAGGTTTTGCAAACTACAATGGGAGGCGGTACCTATTTGCACCGATATTTTGCAATGCGCCATTTAATTCGAGCTCAAATAGTGTGCTGCTGATTTGGGAAACTGCATTTTTGGTGCGCAGGGCGAGTTCGTCTATGCTCCAGTTGTTCTTGTTTTTGAAGTGATCGAGGATCTCTTTTTGAAGCCCTGAGTAAGCTTGCTGTTGGCGCAGAGAGGTTTCTTGGTGCACGTTTGTCCAGTTCATGGTTTGCAATAAGTCTTGTGCAGAGGTGAGTAAATGGGCTTGTTGGTTTTTGATTAAGGTATGGCAACCCTCAGATTGCGCTTGGTGAATAGGTCCGGGAAAGGCAAATACTTCTCGGTTGTAATCGTTGCCGAGCTCAGCTGTTATCAAAGAACCTCCGTTTTTATTGCTTTCAATGACTACTACGGCATCGGCTAAGCCGGCAATGATGCGATTGCGCATCGGGAAATGCATGCGATCTGGTTTGGTGCCAATCAAAAATTCTGATAAGAGCCCACCTTGTTCGAGCATTTGGAGGGCAAGTTTGCGGTTGCTCGCTGGATAAATGCGGTCGATGCCATGCCCTAATACGCCAATAGTTTGTAATTGTTGTTTTAGACAGTGGTGGTGGACGTTGGCATCTACACCTAATGCCAAACCACTGATTACCACAATATCTTTAGGCAAACCAGCGAGGAATTCTTCAACAAGGTGTTGACCGTATGCTGTTTGCTGGCGCGTTCCTACTACCGCAATGCACCTCGGTTGTTGCCAACTCGGAGTAGAGCCGCGATAAAACAAACCGAGCGGCGCATCGCTGCAATGCCTGAGGCGTTCGGGGTAGGAGGGGTCTGTGATGAAATGATAGCTGAGGTTTTCATTTGCTAAATATGGCAATTGGCCCTGTGCCCGCCAGAGCGCATTAGTTCTTTCGGTTTTTTCGAGTTGGGCAATTGGGATGCTAGTGAGTTGGTGTAGCGCACTGTAGTTGAGCTCAAAAAAATCGCGCGGATGGTTGAGTAGTTTGAGAATGCGCCTTGCACGTATAGGGCCAATGCCGTGTAGTTGTGAGAACGCAATTTGATAAAGTTGGTCTGAATGTTCCATTTTTTAGTAGCTTCGGGTAAAGTTAGACCGAACAAACAGCAATGCATTCAGTAAAATTTACGACACTATTCCTGATTTTTTTTCCTATCTACCTCTTCGCACAGGACCTCAATAAGGACAGCCTTCGCTTCAGAACACAGGACGAAAAAACGGTTTATGTGCGTGCAGCGCGCTTTGAAAAGAATATTGAAGAGGTGCCTATCTCAATGGAAGTGCTACGTCCCGCACTCATTGCCAACAAAGGTTTAGCTAATCTCGAACAGGCCGTAAATCAAAGCCCAGGTGTTTTTACGATGGATGGTCAGGTCTCGATTCGGGGCGGCGGCGGTTATGCATATGGTGCCGGAAGTCGGGTGCTGCTCGTTTGGAATGGTGTGCCGATGCTTTCGCCAGATATTGGAGATGTCAAATGGAATGCTGTACCGATGGAACACGCCGAGCAAATTGAAATCATCAAAGGCGCTTCTTCTGTACTTTATGGCAGCGGGGCGCTCAATGGTATCATTGCGATGAACGAAAAAGACGCGCCACTTGAGGGCACGGTTTCGCTGAAAGTTCAAAATGGTATTTATGGCAACCCGCCAAGGTCGAGCATGAAATGGTGGAACACCCCTCCAACGTTTCAATTGGTTGATGTCTATGCTGCCAAACGCAAAGAAAATCACGCTTTTACACTCGGCGTGAATGCGTTTAGGGATAAAGGTTACCGGGAGGGTGATCACGAACTGCGCGCCCGCATCCATGGTACGTATACTTATTTCTTTAAAAACATTCCGCAACTCAAGGCTGGGCTTTCTTTTCATGTCCAGGCGCAAGAAGAAGGTGTGTTTATCCTGTGGCGCAATGATTCAATGTGCTTACAGGCCTTGGAAAATACGCTCAGCGAACAGCGCGCACTGCGCTTGAGCCTCGACCCGTATTTGTTATATATTTCGAAAAACAAGGTCAAGCATGCGCTCAGAACGCGCTATTATGTCACCACAACAGGGTCGTCTACTGCACTGGTTGATGCTTCTTTAGGGCAAATGTATTATGCGGATTATCAGGCGAGCAAGAAGTTAAAGCACCTCGACCTCTCTTTTGGCGCAACCTCAAATGTGAGTCAGGTAACGAGTTATATCTTTGGAAATCATTTGAGCAAGAATTTTTCGTTGTATCACCAAGCAGAATGGTCGAAGGGAAAGCTCGATTTACAAGCAGGTTTGCGACTCGAATATTGTCAACTCAACAAAGAAACGCCTGAAACCAATTTCAATTGGGGCGGACAAACAATACCTGTTTACCCCATTTTACGCTTCGGCGGACACTACGCGCTGCGCAAAAGCACTCATTTGCGCGCTTCTTTTGGCCAAGGCATCCGTTTTCCGGCTGTGGCAGAGCGCTACATCTCTACAAGCGTTGGCGGGTTGCGCATCTTTCAGAATCCAGACCTGCTGGCCGAGCGCGGTTGGGCTGCAGAGTTGGGCCTCAAGCAAGTTGTGGTCATCGGTACTTGGAAGGCCTTGCTCGATGTAGCAGGGTTTATCAATGCCTACGACAACATGACAGAATTTGCTTTTGGAGTTTTCAAGCCCGATACCATGGCGTTTTTGCAAACCACCAATCCTGGGGCAATCAATTACCTTTATAATTGGGTCGGATTTCAAGCGCAAAATGCCGAGCGAGCGCGCATTACAGGCATTGAATTTTCGATGAATAGCACTGGTAAAATTGGCGAAGTAGAGGTCCTGACTTTATTGGGCTATACCTATATGAATCCGCTGAGTTTGAATACAGATACTACGTATCTTGCCACTTTCTCAGATACAACGGGGTCTATGCTCAAATACCGTTTCAAGCATTTGGCAAAGGCAGACATCGAACTCAATTATAAAAAGTTTGGCATTGGCTTATCGGCCCGTTACAATTCTTATATGCGCAACATCGATTTGGCTTTTGAAGAGGGCATCATCGATACCGAGATTTTGGTGGGAATGGCGAATTATAGAGCCGTGTTTAATAAAGGTGTTCCTGTATTTGATTTGCGTTTCAATTATGCTTTTTCAGCGCAATTCAAGTGCAATCTTATTTTGAACAATTTCACGAATGCAGAATATGTGACCAGGCCGGGCGCGGTTCAGGCCCCGAGAAATTTTGTGGTTCAATTACAGTATGTTCTGTAAATATACGGACACAAAAGTCGCTTAAATCTCTTAAATTCGCACAGAACCTATTCATACCAAACATGCGTTTACTCCTCCTATTTTTACTCTTTGGAAGCGCTACAAGTTGGGCGCAATTGCTCCAAATTGAGGTGATCGATGCTCAAACAAATGCCCGCCTAGAAGAGTCCTTTGCGGTGCTCAAAGGCAGCGCGCCCCTTAAAAGCAACAATGGCATCATCACCATTCCTCAACGTGAGCTTCCCTTTGAAGTCATCATCAAGGCTACGTTTTATATTCCAGATACCATTCAGTTTAGCCAAGCACAAGCCACGCCGCTAAAAGTGGCACTTCAAGCGCAAGTTCAAGAACAAAAAAACGTGGTGGTGAGTGCCGGTAAGCGCCGCCAAGCCATAGAAGAAATTCCTGTATCAATGGAAATCCTTCGGCCACAACTCATCGACAACAAAGGCATCACCGACCTAGAGCAGGCCGTTGATCAAACTCCTGGGGTCTACACCATGGATGGCCAAGTTTCTATTCGCGGCGGCTCCGGCTTTGCCTACGGCACCGGGAGCCGCGTACTGTTGCTTTGGAATGGCATGCCGCTCTTATCTGGCTACGCCGGTGACACCCAATGGAATGCCATTCCAATGGAACAAGCCAGTCAGGTAGAGGTCATGAAAGGCGCTGCGTCTGTATTGTATGGTAGCGGTGCACTCAACGGCGTTATTGCCCTTGCCGAAAAAGAACCCACACTAGAGCCAGTTACTAAAGTCAAAGTACAGTATGGTTTGTATGGCGCCCCACGCCGCAGCTCCCTCCAATGGTGGACAACCCCACCAATGAACCAACAATTAGAAGTGTTCCACAGCGCGCTAAAAAAACGCTTTGGCTATACGCTATCCACCACAGGCTACCACAACGATGGCTACCGCATTGGTGAGTCTGAATTCAGAACGCGCGTATCGGGGACCCTCTACGCGAAAGCAATCCTAGACAAGCGCCTCAAAGCCGGCTTGGGCTACAACTACCAAGTTCAAAAAACGGGCAGTTTCCTCATTTGGCAAAACGATTCCTTGGGCTATACACCAAGTGGTTACGGCGACACCACAGCCGGCGCATCTACCCTGAGCTACAACTTTGGACAGCGCCTATTTATAGATCCCTACGCCAAGTTCATTGACCAACACAACAATCTCCATCAGCTCAAAACACGTCTCTATTTGGTTTCTAATGAAAACCTTTCCAACTCGAGTCAGAGCAATGCCGCCACCATTTCCTACGCAGACTATACCTTTCAGCGCAAATTCGGCGAAGGCAGCACGCTGAGTGCGGGCGCAACGGCAATTCAAAACGTCGTCACCTCTCAGTTATTTGGCAACCACAACTCGCAAAACTACGCGGCCTATACACAGCTCGAATACCACAAAAACAAACTAGACCTCAGTGCGGGTATGCGCTTAGAATACTTCGAGATGGATCAGCAAAAGCCAGATTCACAGTTTTTACTCCCTGGCAAAGACAGCATTAGTCTTCCGTTTTACCCAGTGCTGCGCACCGGCGTACACTATGCGCTCAAACCCTTTACGCACTTGCGTGCAAGCTTAGGTCAAGGCATACGCTACCCAAGTGTGGCAGAGCGTTTTACGCAAACTTCGGTGGGCGCGCTCAATATTTTCCCGAATCCAGAGCTGCAGCCCGAAATGGGCTGGGCAGGCGAAATCGGTATCAAGCAAGGATTCAAAATTGGCAACTGGAAGGCCATGCTGGATGCAGCGTTTTTTGTCAATCAGTACAGCAACATGATGGAATTCTCCTTCATTTATTACAACCCCATCACCCAAAAACCGCTCGACCCACTCAATCCTTCTGCCGAAGACATCCAATTCCTGACCAGCGGGCAGTACAACGTCAGCGACTGGGTTGGTTTTCAGGCTCAGAATGCAGAAAAAGCCCGTATTTCCGGTCTAGACCTCTCCTTCAATTCTTCTGGTCAGCTCGGCAAAGTAGAAGTGATTTCGTTGCTCGGTTATACCTATATGAACCCGATTTCACTCAACAACAACCCACAATACACCGCTAATTTTTCCGATACAACCACCAACATGCTCAAATACCGTTTCAAGCATTTGGCCAAGGCCGACATCGAGGCCAATTATCAAAAGTTTAGTTTTGGTGCATCTATGCGTTACAGCAGCTTTATGCGCAACATCGACCGCGTCTTCGAAGACGACCTCGACCCTTCGCTCACCTCAGAAGTTTACATACTACCAGGCCTTAAGGCCTATCGCCAGCTCTACAATACTGGCAATTTAGTTTTTGACGCACGCTTTGCTTACACGCTTAAAGATGACTATCGCATTTCTTTTATTGTCAATAACCTATTCAACGCTGAAGTGACTTCTCGCCCTGGCGATATCCAAGCACCGCGCAATTTTATCCTTCAATTACAAGCCAAATTTTAATGAAAGTTCTCGGCATTATTCCCGCTCGTTATGGTTCTACTCGGTTTCCCGGTAAACCACTCCTTGACCTCAAAGGCAAGTCCATGATCCAGCGGGTTTACGAAGGCGCGCAACGAGCCACTTTATTGGATACCCTAGTTGTTGCTACCGACGACCAACGCATTTACGACGAAGTGCGTCGTTTTGGCGGTGAGGCGCTCCTGACCAACCCTGCGCACCAAAGCGGAACAGAGCGCTGTGCCGAAGTACTCACCCATTTTTCGGACCACGACACCATCATCAATATTCAAGGTGACGAACCTTTGGTTTCCGCCCTGCAACTCGACCAACTTCTTGGTGCTTTTGAAGACCCCAGCGTTCAAATTGCCACGCTAGTTCATCCGTCGGTCAGTGCAGCCGATTTAGAAAACGTGAACCGCATTAAGGTACTCGCCGACCACCAGCAAAACGCCATTTATTTTTCGCGTAGCCCACTGCCCAACATGCATTACGCCAAAGATTTGCACTTTCCTTGGCTGCGCCATATTGGGCTCTATGCATACAAAGCTAGTGTGCTCCAACAAATAGCAGCTTTGGCGCCCTGTGCACTCGAACAGGCTGAATCTCTGGAACAGCTGCGCTGGCTCTATTACGGTTATGCCATTCGCCTCATTGAGACCGACATCGAAACACCCAACATAGATGTCCCGGCCGATTTAGAAAAAGTCTTACCTTTTTTGTAATCTGACTAGACTTTCGTAAGTTTGTTAAATGCAGGGTTTTGAAGATATTATTATTCAACTATTACTCAGACACAACTGTGTAGTTGTGCCTGGTTTTGGGGGCTTCGTCGCCAAGCAAATAGCTGCCGAAATCGACCTCGACAAAGGCCTCATTGCACCACCCAAAAAAGCCCTTCTTTTCAATAGATTCTTACTTACAGACGACGGCTTGCTACTTGCAGAATTCGCGCGCCTCAAGGGTCTATACTACGAAGAAGCAAAAGCACAATTACAAGCCCATACAGATAAACTTCAGCGCCAACTCGCTGCAGGCGAAACCATCCACTTGCCAAAGCTTGGAACTTTTGCCAGACAACAAGATGGCCAAATTTCTTTTGAGCAAGACCGCTTCTTCAATTTGTTGTTGTCCTCATACGGCTTGGCTAACCTCAATTTTGTAGCGCAGCCTGTTCAAGCGGCACAAGAAACACCTATTATTGAATTACAGCCCAATTCGGCTCCCAATAAAATCAACTGGACGCGCGTTGCAGCTGCAGCTTGCATCCTTCCTTTTGCGTTTTATTCTTTCTGGATTCCGACTCAAACCAATGCTTTGCAGTCCGGTTTATTCTCGAGTTCAGATTTCAATCCGCTCCACCGACAAGATGCCCCTGGTTATGTTAAAACCAGCCTAGAACTAGAGTCAGAAACTCAGGCGCCTGAAGCTGAAACACCACTTACTTTTCAAGAAGGAACCTTTACCAGTTTTGAGACCTACGAATGGCAACCAGGTTTCAATTTTGTTGTTAAGGTACCGGCTGCTCCTGTATCACTTGAATCGTCAGAAAGCAACCCAACAACTCCAGAAGCAAATGCCCCTGCTGCCTTTGATCTGATTGTAGGTTGTTTCTCTAATTTGCAAAATGCTCAAAATCTAGTGCTCAAATTAAAGCGCGACGGCTTTGCGGCCAGACTCATCCAAAATGGTCCACTGACTAAAGTGAGTGCGGGCTCGGCTCAAAATCTTTCTGAACTCCAACAAATCCAACAACAAGCTGCGGCACGCGGTTTGCAAGGTTGGGTGCTCAACAACTAAAATTTACGCATGAAAAAATCCTTCAGTTTTATCCTTTCCATCGGGATCAGTACCTCCTTGTTATTTGCCCAAACAACCAATGTTGAGGGCAGTAATTACCAATTCAAGAAACTCGTTCAACTAGACGCCACACCTGTTCAAAGTCAAGGCCAAACCGGAACGTGCTGGTCTTTTTCGGCAACAAGTTTCTTTGAGTCCGAAATCCAACGCCTGACCAAAAGCCCAGTCGTATTATCTGAAATGTACGTGGTGCGTAAAGCCTACGAATTGAAGGCAGAAAAATACATCCGCATGGATGGCAAGGTCAATTTCAGCGAGGGTGGTGCTTTTCACGACGTTCCGTTGGTCATTGAAAAATTTGGTATAGTTCCTTATGAGGTGTATACTGGTTTGAATGGCACAAGTACATATAACCATGGCGAAATGTTTACACAACTCAATACGCTGATGTCAGATGTCATTTCCAGATTGGGTGCGCCAGAAGGCATTACTGACGATTGGAAACGCAAGTATAATGACATCCTCAACCGTGGCATCGGAAAAGACATCGAAACCTTCGAATGGAACGGCACGCGCTACACACCTAAATCTTATGCAGCGTCATTGGGTCTCGACATGAAAAACTATGTGTCCTTGACCTCTTTTACCAATCACCCAATGTACAGCGAATGCATGCTCGAAATTCCAGACAACTGGGCTTGGGGTAAAAGTTATAATATCAGCATGGACGACCTCGTCGAGGTAACTGTTGCCGCGCTCAAAAATGGGTACACAATTGCCTGGGGCGCCGATGTCTCTGAAAAAGGTTTTAGTTTCAAAAATGGTTTGGCAATTGTTCCGGCCGACCCTGCCATGATCGAAGTGATCGGCAAAGATGACAAACGCTTCAATGACGCAGGTGCAGAGCGCAAGTCAAATGCATTTTTGGAGCCGATGAAAGAAATGACTATTACGCCAGAACTTCGTCAGAAAGGCTACGACAACAAAACCACCACCGATGACCACGGCATGCATATTGTTGGGCTATATACCGATCAAAATGGTACTCGCTACTTTATGGTCAAAAACTCTTGGGGCACCAGCAACATGCCAAAAGGCTACCTTTATGTTTCTGAAAACTACTTCAAATACAAGACAATCAATATTTATTTACATAAAGATGGCGTTCCTAAGAATGTACAGACCAAATTGAAGTGGTAATTCGTCTCTGAATTAACACAACGTATTGATAATCAATAGAAAAAGTGTTCAAAGTGTCATTTGAACACTTTTTCTATTTTATTGTTATTTTTGTACTAACAACAATAACTCAAAGATGAAAACTGTAGGTGTAAATGGATTTGGAAGAATTGGGCGCTGTTTTACGAGAATTGCCCTGCAAGACCCTCAAATTAACGTCGCGCTTGTCAATGATTTAGCCGATGTCAAGACGCTTGCACACTTGCTCAAATACGACAGCATTCACGGACCTTTTGGCCTTTCTTTTGAAATTGTTGAGAACACGTTGGTGTTTGAGAATGGCAAAAAATTAGTTTTCATTAGCGAACGCAACCCAGAACTCATCAACTGGGCCGCTTACGGCGTAGAGGTGGTGATAGAAGCAACCGGCTTGTTCTTGACCAGAGAAGCAGCAATAAAGCATTTAGTAGGTGGGGCCAAGCACGTTGTCATTAGTGCGCCCGCCAACGACGAAGACATCCCATCAGTAGTATTAGGAGTCAATGACGATCAAATTGACTGGACAAACACGGTGGTTTCTAACGCCTCTTGCACCACAAACAACGCAGCGCCAATGGTCAAGGTTCTCAAAGATTTACTTGACATCGATGTCGCGTATATCTCTACCGTACACAGCTACACTTCTGATCAACGCCTCCACGATGCACCTCACAAAGACTTGCGTCGCGCGCGAGCTGCAGCAAATAGCATTATCCCGACATCAACGGGTGCGGCCAAGGCGATCACGCGTATTTTTCCAGATTTAAAGGGTAAAATTACTGGCGGTAGCTTCCGTGTGCCGGTTGCAGATGGTTCGGTTACCGAAATGACACTCGTTACCAAAACTGCTGTCACGGCTGAGCAAATCAATGCCGCCATGAAATCAGCAGCTGAAGGTCCCTTGAAAGGCATCATGCAATACACCGAAGATCCTATTGTTTCAGTAGATGTGATTGGCAATACACACAGCGTGGTTTTTGATTCAGGGCTCACTACGGTTTTCAATGGCCTGATCAAAGTTGCGGGCTGGTACGACAACGAAGCGGGTTATTCCAACCGCTTGGCTGATGTCGTGAAGCGCTTCTAATCGGCCAGCGCCTGCATACCAGGCAAGGTTTTCCCTTCAAAATATTCCAGGAGTGCGCCGCCACCGGTGCTCACGTAACTCACTTGCTCGCTCAGTTCGAATTGCTGCACAGCTGCAGCGCTATCGCCACCACCAATCAGGCTAAAAGCGCCGTTTTTCGTTGCTGCCGCAACGGCGTGTGCAATACTTTTTGTTCCGTTTTCAAAAGCAGGCATTTCAAAAACACCCATTGGTCCGTTCCACAAAATGGTTTTGCTCGCCAACAAGACTGCAGTAAAATCTTTGATGGCGGCAGGCCCGATATCCAAGCCCATCCAGCCATCCGCAATTTCTGCTGAGGAGCTTGTGGCAGTTTGTGCATCTGCGGCAAAGCGATCTGCTATAACAGCATCTGTAGGCAAGTGAATTTGGACGCCTTTTGCCTTGGCTTTCTCCAAGATATCTATGCAGGTATCCAAGCGGTCGGCTTCGCATAATGAGTTGCCAATTTGACCGCCCATTGCTTTGTAGAAAGTATAAGCCATGCCTCCTCCAATAATGATGTGATCGGCTAAGTTGAGGAGGTTTTCTACGATGAGGATTTTATCCGATACTTTGGCGCCACCTACAATGGCAGTAAACGGACGCGCTGCATGGTGTAATACTTTTTGCGCGTTTTCGATTTCGGCATTCATGAGCAAACCGGCCATTTTATCTTTTGGAAAATAGCTGGCTAATTGTGTTGTGCTGGCATGTGCGCGGTGCGCTGCGCCAAATGCATCGTTGACGTAGCAGTCGCCGTGCTGCGCTAATTTTTGAGCAAAGTCGAGGTCACCAGCGGTTTCTTCTTTGTAAAAACGCACGTTTTCGAGCAGCAATACTTCGCCAGGTTGTAGGTTTTTGCTCAATTCGAAAGCTTCGGAGCTGATGCAATCAGAGGCAAAGCGCACTTTTGTACCGATGAGTTCACTGACTTTAGCCGTGATCTGAGCGAGTGAAAAAATGGCTTCTGGTCCGTTTTTAGGTCTGCCAAAGTGAGATAAAAGCACAACGCTTCCGCCGTTTTTGAGGATGTGTTGGATGGTGGGTAGTGCGGCGCAAATGCGTTTGTCGTCGGCGACGAGGCCTGTGTTTTTGTCCATTGGCACATTGAAGTCTACGCGGACAATTGCGCGTTTACCGGCAAAGGGATACTGTTGAAAAGAGCTCATGGTGTTGTTGCTTGATGGTTATTTTTTATGAAAAAGACTGCCGTTGGCCTGTGCACTTGGCATAATTGTGATGTCGGCTATACTCACATGCGCTGGTCTACTGACAATAAACCCAACTGTTTGGGCAATATCGGTTGCTTGCAATGCTTCGAAACCTTCGTAGACGCTTTGCGCTGTTTGCGCGTCGCCCTTAAAGCGCACCAATGAAAATTCGGTTTCGGCTGCGCCCGGCGCAATATTGCTGACCTTGATATGATGTGGCAATAAATCGATGCGCAGCGCTTTGGAGAGGGCATCGACAGCGTGTTTACTGGCGCAATAAACGTTGCCTCCGGCATAAACTTCTTTTCCTGCGATGGATGAAATATTGATGAGGTGGCTAAACGGATGCTTTTTGAGCAGTGGAATCACGGCATGGCTCATGTAAAGCAAGCCTTTGACGTTGGTGTCTAGCATGCGGTTCCAGTCTTCGGAAAGCCCGGTGTCTAGTGGCCCTCTGCCGACTGCCAACCCAGCGTTGTTGACTAAAATATAAATGTTGTCTGCAATTTCATTTGGCAGCTGTTTGATCACCTCCTTTACTTCATCTTCCTGACAAACGTCGAGTTGCGCGATATAAACGGGGGTAGCAGTCAATTCTTCTTTGAGAGAAACTAGGCGTTCCATTCTGCGGGCCAACAATACCAACCCGTAGCCCATGTTTTGCAGTTCTTTTGCAGTGGCTGCACCAAAGCCCGAACTTGCACCTGTAATAATCGCATATTTCATACTGCAAAATTGACAAAAAAAACGCACTTGCTTGTCAAAATGGCAGCATTTGCGCTATGGCATTTTTATTGAGTAGCGAAAGGCATAAAAATAGAAACACAATGAAAACAGGTCAAATTCATGTTCAAACGGAAAACATCTTTCCGATTATCAAAAAATTCCTTTACTCCGATCACGAAATTTTCTTGCGAGAGTTGGTGTCCAATGCAGTTGATGCCTCCCAAAAACTCCATGTGTTGGCTAAAAATGGCGAATTCAAAGGAGAGCTCGGCGATTTGAAGGTGGAGGTATTACTCGATAAAGAAGCCAAAACACTCACTATCCGTGACAACGGTATTGGCATGACTTCAGAAGAAATCGATAAATACATCAATCAAATTGCCTTTTCTGGCGCCGAAGAATTCGTAGAAAAATACAAAGGGAAAGAAGGCGCAGAGCAAATCATTGGTCATTTTGGCCTTGGTTTTTACTCGGCTTTCATGGTAGCCGAAAAGGTACAAATCCGCACGCTTGCACGCTACGAAGGCGCTCAAGCCGTTCAATGGGAGAGCAACGGCTCACCGGAATACACCCTCATCGACATCGAAAAAGAAAGTCGCGGTACTGACATCGTATTGTACATCACAGAAGAGTCTGCCGAGTTTTTAGAAAAACAACGCATTCAAGGCATCCTAGACAAATACTGCAAATTTTTACCGATCCCGGTATTCTTTGGCACTAAAGCTGAATACATCGATTCACCTGAAGGCGAAAAAGACGAAAAGGGAGAAATCAAGCGCGTGTCTATCGATGTTCCGAACCAAGTCAATAACCCAAGCCCAGCCTGGACCAAAGCACCTGTAGACCTCAAACAAGAAGACTACGACCAATTCTATCGCGAGCTCTACCCGATGACATTCGAGGCGCCGCTCTTTCACATCCATCTGAATGTAGATTACCCATTCAACCTAACGGGGATCTTGTACTTTCCTAAAATCAAGGAAAACGTCGAGGTACAGCGCAACAAAATCAACCTCTACAGCAATCAGGTCTTCATTACCGACAGCGTAGCAGAAATTGTTCCGGAATTCTTGACGCTCCTCCACGGTGTCATTGACTCCCCAGATATTCCACTCAACGTATCGCGTTCGTATTTGCAAAGCGATGGCAATGTCAAGAAAATATCTGCCCATATCACTAAAAAAGTTGCTGATAAATTGGCCGAGATGTTCAAAAAAGACCGCGCCGATTTTGAAGCCAAGTGGCCAGACCTACAAGTATTTGTTCAGTACGGTATGTTGTCTGAAGAAAAATTTGCCGACAAAGCCAAAGATTTCAGTTTGTTCAAAACCACCGACAACGAGTTCTTTACCCAGCAAGAATACCTAGACAAAGTCAAAGTGTTGCAAACTGACAAAAACAACAAAACGGTTTTCTTGTATACCAACGATGCCGAAGAACAATACGCGTTTGTCAAAAAAGCCAAAGAACGTGGCTACTCCGTCCTCTTACTAGACGGCCCGCTTGCCCCACACTGGATCTCTAAATTGGAGCAGAGCAACGAAAACATCACTTTTGCGCGCGTAGATGCTGATAGCTTAGATAAACTCATTGCCAAAACAGACGAATTGCCATCCAAATTGAGCAAAGAAGAGGAAGAAAAACTCAAGCCAATTTTTGAAGCGCAGGTCAATAAAGAAAAATTCACTGTGCAGTTTGAAAGCATGAGCGAGCAAGAAGCCCCGATCATCATTACCCAACCAGAATTTATCCGTCGCATGATGGAGCAGCAAAAGCTAGGTGGTGGTGGCGGTTTTTATGGTGCCTTCCCAGAAATGTTCAACCTAACGGTAAACGCTAATCACCCCACAATTGGCAAACTACTGAGTCAAGAAGCAGCTGCCCAAGAGCAAAGTACCAAGCAATTAGTGGATCTCGCTATGCTGGCGCAAGGGCTCTTGAAAGGAGCTGCATTGGATGCATTCATTCAGCGGAACATCGAACATATTGCATAAATGACTAGCTTTGACTTCGCTTAAATTCTAGATTTTGTACAAATGGATCTTGGGCATTGGCGCCCTCATTTTAACCCGTAAAATTGGTTTGGCCATCCTTGGCTTTGCCATAGGTTCACTCATAGATCAGTACCAACAAGCTGCCAAAACAGGGCAAAGCGGCGCGGGTGCAGGAGCCGGCTACGGCCAAGATCCCTTTGATTTCTATCGCAGGCAAAGTTCTATGTACGATTTGCCAACTATGCTCATGGCGCTATCGGCTGCGGTGATGAAAGCAGATGGAAAGGTCTTGCGCATAGAACTAGACTATGTCAAAAACTTCTTTTCTGCACAATTTGGCAAGCAGTTCAATGCCACGCATCTGCAAACACTTAAGCAGTTCCTAGATGCGCCAAGTATACCGCTCCAAGACATCTGTCACGACATCCGCAACCGCATGACCCAAGAAGTGCGCGTACAACTCGTTCACTATTTATTTGGTATTGCCAAAGCAGATGGCGATGTCGGGACCGCCGAAATCAATGTCATTTCTCGCATTGCCACTATGCTCGGTATTCCTGCTGTTGAGTTCGAGAGTTTGCGCAATATGTTCTACCGAAACGTAGATTCTGACTACAAAATCTTGGGTATTGATGAGAAAGCAAGCGACGAAGAAGTCAAAAAAGCCTACCGCAAAATGGCGGTGGCGCACCACCCAGATAAGGTGGCGCACATGGGCGAAGAATACCTGAAAGGAGCAAAAGAAAAATTCCAACAAATTCAAGATGCCTACGAAGCCATTAAAAAGCGTCGGGGCCTTAAATAATACCGTTTATGTCCGATAACCGTTACCAACAGCGCGGCGTTTCTGCCGGAAAGGAAGATGTGCACAAAGCGATCTCCAAACTCGACAAAGGCTTGTTCCCGAAGGCATTTTGTAAAATTGTGCCCGACTACCTCACCGGCGATCCAAACTACTGTGTAGTGATGCACGCCGACGGCGCTGGCACCAAATCTTCCTTGGCCTACGCTTATTGGAAACAAACCGGCGACCTCTCCGTATGGCGCGGCATTGCCCAAGATGCGCTCATCATGAACATCGACGACTTACTTTGCGTGGGTGCTACAGGACCAATTTTGGTATCGAGTACCATCGGACGCAACAAATTGCTCATTCCCGGAGAAGTGCTCGCAGCAATCATCAACGGTACAGAAGAGCTCTTGGAAGAATTGCGCAGCTACGGCATTGATATTCATTCAACCGGCGGCGAAACAGCCGATGTCGGCGACCTCGTGCGCACTATTATCGTTGACTCTACGGTAGTTTGTCGCATGCCCCGCAATAAAGTCATCTCCAACGACGGCATTCGCCCAGGAGATGTCATTGTAGGCCTTGCTTCCTTTGGTCAAGCGACCTATGAAACTGAATACAACGGCGGCATGGGCAGCAATGGCCTTACGAGTGCCCGCCACGACGTCTTTCATCATTCCTTAGCCGACGACTTTCCAGAAACTTATGACAGCTCACTGCCCAAAGAATTAGTCTACAGCGGATCTAAGCACTTGACTGATGCAGTAGCAGGAAGCCCACTCGATGCAGGTAAACTCGTTTTATCGGCAACGCGCACTTATGCACCCGTTATTAAAGCCATCCTAGATGCGCATCATGGAGACATCCACGGAATGGTTCACTGCTCTGGAGGTGCGCAAACGAAGGTTTTACACTTCATTGACAACCTGCATGTCATCAAAGACAACTTATTTCCTACACCGCCACTTTTCGATATGATCCAGACAGAATCCAAAACACCTTGGCAAGAAATGTATAAGGTGTTCAATATGGGTCATCGCATGGAAGTTTATGTAAGTGAGGAGCTTGCACCCGAAATCATCCGTATTTCTGAAGGTTTTGGTATTGCTGCTCAAGTAGTAGGTAGGGTTGAGGCTGCTGCCGAGAAGAAGGTCACAATTTCTAGTCAGCACGGAGAATTTACCTACAACGGGTAAAAAAATCAAAGAAAAGCTTTGAAAAACGGATTGTTTTTGTACTTTTGCAATCCGTTCATTGAACACTTGGTGGGATGGGTGAGTGGCTGAAACCAACAGTTTGCTAAACTGTCGTACGGGTAACTGTACCGCGAGTTCGAATCTCGCTCCCACCGCCACTAATTTAGACCGTATCGAACTTCAGTTCGGGGCGTAGCGTAGTCCGGTCATCGCGCCTGGTTTGGGACCAGGAGGTCGCAGGTTCGAATCCTGCCGCCCCGACAAAAGGGGGATGAGCAATCATCCCCCTTTTTTGATTATAGCAGTTGTAAATTCCCAATTTACAACAACCGGTCCCGTAGCTCAGTTGGATAGAGCAACTGCCTTCTAAGCAGTAGGTCTTTGGTTCGAATCCAAACGGGATCACTCTGACAAAATGCCTTCTGCTTTGCAGAGGGCATTTGCATTTCAAGCCGTTGCGAAAGTTTTCGCATAAGGCGTCAAAATGATAAATGACCGTATGAGCGCAGCGAATAAAGGCATTTTGTCCACTGCACGTATCAAGGAAGGATCTAAAATCCAAACGGGATCACATTTACAACCTCACAGCAATGTGGGGTTTTTTGTTTTATGGGCATTTTTATTGCTCCTCCTCAAATTCTTCAAACGATTCATCCTCTAATACATCAGGAATTAGGAGTTCATCATCGCCATTGGCATGCATTTCTTTAAAAGCTTGGTCCCAGTTTTCTCTTGGTTGTGTTTTCATTTGTGAGTGGTTTAGTTTTCAGTTTTCCAAAAGGATTCCGTCAAGTAGAAAACGGTATCGATAAAGTATAGAATCCCGTTTTGGGTAAGGACGTTTTCATCGTGAAGATCTTCAATAATGATTCCTAATTCTTGGTTGTAATAATCATTGTTTCGAATGGCTTCGAATTTATTCGACTCCATAAAATGTCTAACCTGAAATAAATCTGTTTTGTTGGTTATCCTTATTATGGATTGTCTAACAACTGCGTAGATACTTTGATTATTTTCATAAAATCCAATTAGTTCATAGGCTGTATCATAGAAGAAAAAGTTATGCAGTAAAAGGTTTGTGAAATAATCTTGCCATGATTCATAGTAAATACTGTCATTTAATTTAAGTACATAGCTTTCATTAAATAAGTATACCCTTTGTTCGGCTCCTTCACTTACGTATGAGTTAAAGTCAATATTCTTTAACCATAAGTTGTTGTATTCAATGTAACTCCTTAACCTCTTTTCTTCCTCTCTTTTGAAGTGCTTGTACTTTTGAGAAATGCAACTTGTGCTAAGGCTTCTTGTAAGGTGGTTGGAGGCTGCTTGGATAGTGCTTCCATACCTAACTTTGCTCTTTCCTGAAATGATAGATTTGATTTCATCTTTTAATTCTTGAGACATTGCAAAATTACGATTTTTCCATCACCAAAAATAGCCTAAAGGGTTGGTGGGACGTTAAGTAATTTTACGGACAAGCCTTTCTACTTCCTCAACCCACCCAAATCAAAAAGAAAATACCTGCTAAAACAAAACCTAAGGAGCGCTTGAAGATTGTGATGCGGCGTGCGGATTTTTTTATGTCTTTTTGGAGTTCTTCGAGTTCTTCTTGGCTCAAATCGTCGGAGGTTTCGAGCCACTCGTCATTGACGTTGTCTGGGCTGACGATTTTGGAAATGGTATTGCCGTCTTTGGCGTCAAGGATTTCGCAACTAGAGAGTTCAAAAGGGCCATTGACGAAGCGATCTTCCATGCAGTCGGGCCACATGATGTCTTTGTAGTTTTTGATGTCCACTAACCTGAGTTCGGGTGCGGTACAGATGAAGTTCGGCAAGCTATCTAGTTGTGCCTTAATGGTGAGTTGAAAGAGATTTGGGAGTGGGATTTCATTGAAAATACGGAGTTCTGGCGTAGTTAGATCGATGAGTTCGAGTTCAGGAAGTGAATCCTTGAAAGTGAGTTCATGCAGGGACTCAGATCGGATAGCAAAAATGTCTAGTTTTTGAAATGCAGGAAGTACTAGGGAGTTACCTACATAATGAATATCGAGCCATGTGATGTTTGGATTGATCTGGAAAAGTGAATCGATGTCTGTTTGACGTGTATTCTGACCTTCATATTGGTCAGGTTCCGTTTGGATAATTTGGGCTTGGACTTGAACACGAAAAATACTGTTTAAAAGCAGCAAAAAGAGGATGTATTTCATTGACTAAAGTTACGCATTTCGATATTTTGTTTTAATTTGTTTGAACTTTAAACTAAAACGATGAAAAAACTAATCATTTCTCTATCCATTTTATTGAGCTCAGGTTTGGCCAATGCGCAGACCATTACGGCAGATGTAACGGCAAAATATGCATATAGCGCTACCGGTTTGTTCAATAAATCTATTTCTGATTTAGGGGCTTCTCAAGACTACGATCTTGCTTTTAGCTCTAACTACGGGTTGGCCGGAACCTTTAATTTTGGTAAAATTGGACTAGGTGTTGAATACCTGATGGGGAATTTCAATGCGGGTTACCAGGGTACTAACGGTTCTGCAGCATATACCTCAGAGGTGTCATTAAAAACCACACAAATTCCGGTTTACTTGCGTATAGGAGGTTCTGAAGGCTCTTTTGGAGAATTTGGCGTCGTGATGAACAACGTGAAGAGTGCGAGTTATTTCAATTCAAATGACCTCATTGACCCATCGTGGGTTCCAACGGATGCCGCTTATCAGAATTTCATGGGATATATGATTGGCGTTGGTGGTCGTTTCGGCTTACTCGATTTACCAGTGATGGTTTCTGTGAGTGCACGCTTTATGTACAGCACGGCTGATGCCCAAGGTGTTGACGCGCAAAATGTCCCGCTCAGCTTGTATTCGCCTGCAAATAAAACCAACGCAGCTTCAGTTGGCTTGCATGTTGGCGTGGTTTATTCGATCGACTAAACAAATTGAATCAATAAAAAAGGCGCCCGAGGGCGCCTTTTTTTTGACTTGTATTTTTTTATGGCTTCACCAAATGGACAAATCCATGAAGGGTGTAGCGCGTTTTTTCTTGTTTGTCGTATTGGTATTTTTCAGATTGAGGTGTTACGGTGTAAAAATAAACACCTTCTTCTAGTGCCTTGCCGCTCATGTCGGTGCCATTCCAGTCGTTTTGGTAATTGTCGTTATCGTAGATGAGGTTGCCCCAACGATTGAAAATTTGGATGCTCACTTGGTCGTAGTCTTCCCAATTTTTGATCACGAGCAAGCCGTTGACTTGGTCGTTGTCTTCAAGGGTCATGACATTCGGCACCACCAGCGGACACTGGTTGTAAACACGGATATTTGGGGAGGTGATGGTCTTGGCACATTGGTCCATGACATAAACCTGGAAGTTGTTCAGATTGGGTTGTAAAATTCCTGGTTGAACGTAGACGGTATCGTTGTTGGGGAAACTACCCGGCCCCCATACGTAGCTGTAGGGAGAGATGCCATTTTTAACTTCACACCAAATGTTGGTGCCTTGCCCAAAATCGGCGCAAACATTAAGGGAATCTACGGCAGTGATGATCATAGGGGTATAGTCGATGATGTTGAGGGAGATGGAAGTGGTGTCGAAAGATCCATCGCAGGGGTTTGGTAGAATGACATTGAAAAATACCGTTTCTGTACCTTCGGGCAAGCCGTCGAGGAAGGCAGAAATACCAATTGTGTCGGAAGCCACACCGGCAGGGATGACGAGCGTATCGTCTATGTAAGGGTAGTCGTCGCCGTTCGTTGCGGTTCCGCTCAGGCTAATTTGTACCACTAAGTTGGAGGTGAGGTCGGTACGCGTGACAACAAAGCCCGCAAAGCCGCAATCTTCAATAAGCTGAGTAGGCCCAGTGACGTCTACTTCGATAGGCACTTCTATTTGGCAGGTGACTACGCGGTAACCAAAAGTTCTGATTTTGGTATTGATCAGTACCCCATTGCGCCATTCTTTAACTGCTACGCCCGCCACAAAACTTCCAATGAGGTTGGGAGTAAAGGTCATAAAGCCGGTAGCAGGGTCAATGGTGATGTTGGAACCAGCGCCGAAAGGCACGGTTTCGGTAAATGAAGGGTTCCAGCTAACTGGAGTGTAAGGTGCAGGATCTTCGGGGTCGGGCACCACATTGGCAATACTGCCGCCGAGCAAAGGCGCCATCAGTTCGTAACTCAGGGAGTCTCCGTCTGGATCAAAGGCAGCATGGTCAAAATCTAGGGTGTTCTGTGAACACAAAATAAGCGGAGGATAGTTGATGAAGCGCGCACCTTGGTTGTGGACACCTACGAGTGCTGAGCCCGGAATAAAGGTTGTGAGCGTGATGCCATTGTTGGCAGGATCCACGATGTTGTCAATGGCGCCCGTCCAACAGCAGCGCTGGTAAGAGACATAATAACCTTGTACACTAAACGGCAATACGACTGTATCGATGTAGATGGCGCGCTCCACACAGATGTCGTTTGGAACTGTTACACATGGGTCATCGTAAACAATCGGCAAGATATTTTGCGAGAAGGGGGCAATGTAGCGGGTTGTAAAAATGGAACCGTCAGCCAAAAATATGGTGTAGTTCAAGGGGTTGTCAAATGCAGTGGCCGAGTTGCAGTCGCGGTAAATTTCGATAGTGATTTTGTACTGGTTGTTGCCCAGAGAATCATAGTAAATTTCACCGCCAATGATATGGCTTGCCCAACTGTTAAAGCTGAAAACCAAACTGACCAATAAGGTAATTAGGGTAGTGGAGAGACGCATGCGTTTGAATTTTGTATATTCGTTGTTGATGTCAAAGGTAAGCTTGTTTTTTGTAATTATAACTTTCTTTTTGGGTTTGCAGCTTCAAGCCCAATCTGAAACGCAATTGCGTCAAGAATTACAAAATACAAAACACAAGACGCCTCAATTGCAAATAAGGTTGCGTCTGATCGATGCAATATACGAGCGCAATCGCAACGAATGGCAAAAAGAGATCCAATTGCTGGTTTCGCAACGGAGTGCTTATGCTGGCCAATCTAATCAAGCCATCATTTCTTTACTCGACGCTGAGCGCGCATTTTTTCTGGGAAACACCGCCACTGTGGTTCAAATTTTTGAGCGCGATTTAAAAGCACATCGCTTCCAAAATTCAAAGCTCAATTGGCGTAAAAACATGTTGGGCTGCGCTTTGTATCCGCAATTAAAGACCTATCATTACCGTACCTTGCTCACGCAAATGAACCGTGGGCTCAAAAACCGCGAGCAAACAGCACTTTATTTACAAATCGCCAAAAACTTCACCGCAACTTTTCAAAAAGATTCTGCGCTTTGGGCCAGTAACAGGGCCTTGCAACTCGCCAAACGCTCAGACAAAAAGTGGGTGCTCATCGATGCGCTACAACAACAGGCCGAGGTTTATTGGCAATTCAATTTGCTCGAACAAGCAGTTCAGCGTGCCATCTATTCTTTGCAACTTGCCGAAGAAGCACAACTAGATTACTTCAAGCTGAGCCCTTTTCTTTTAATTGCCTCGATCTCTCTTGAAGTCAAGAATTACAACCTCGGATTCACCTATTTAAAGTTGGCCCAAGATCTTTCTAAAACCAACAAAGATCAACGAGCCCAAGCTTTTACCAACTACCTGTATAGTCGCTATTATCTCGGAACGGGCGCCCTTAATAAAGCCAATATCAGTGCTGGTTTGGCCTATAATTGGTTTGATGAAATTGGCAACCAGCGCTATCAAAATAGAGCGAGACTAATGATGATTGCAGCCATGCAGGGTGAAGGCATGCGTGTCGAGGCGCCATTTGCAAGTTTGCTGCTGACAGCTAATGCGCAAACCGATCCATTTTTTGTGGCCGAACTCTATTATGAATACGGCCAATACTTGATGGGAAAAAATAACTATCGCGCTGCTCAAAATGCCTTTGAATCTAGTTTAAAGAGTTTGCCCACGGAGTCCTTGTTGCGTCCTAAAATTGCCAACACTTATTCGGCATTGGCGGCAATTGCCACTAAAACAGGCCAATTGGCAGCGGCCTATCAGTTTCAAAAAAAATACAGCAATTGGCTCGAGAATAGTCCGGTATGGCGCAGCGCAGCCCGCATTGAAGAAATGGCCGCTGCCAATTTGCGCGAAGAACGCGAACGCTTGATCCTTAACCAACAAGCCTCAATTGAACGCGCTCAAAAAGAACGAGAAATTATTGAGTTGCAGCGCGATCGACAACTATTTATGCTCATCATTTTTATCGTTGCCATCATCTTTGGCGTGATCATATATGTATTGCGCGTTCAGCAAGTCAAGACCCGCCAAGAACAGCGAGAGGCAGAATTGTCACAAACACTTTTGCGCACCCAAATGAATCCGCATTTTGTATTCAATGCGATGTCCGTGATCCAGAGCTATATCTACGAAAACGATCCAGAAAAATCTTCGCAATTCCTTGTGAATTTTTCTAGACTCATGCGTTTGATTCTCGAAAATTCACCCAAAGAATTCATTCCGATCGAGTTAGAACGAGAAATCTTAGATAAATACCTGACCGCTCAAAAAATGCGTTTTGAAAACCGCTTTGAATACGAACTTGCCATCAGCGATGATTTACTTTTCAATAAAGCCATGGTTTCACCAATGATTACCCAGCCCTTCATTGAAAATGCCATCGAGCACGGCCAATTACATACGGTAAAAGGCGGTAAAATTTGGGTCAATATGCACGCCAATGAAGCCGATCTCATTATTCAAATAAAAGACAACGGCGTTGGACGTAAAAAGTCTGCCAATACGAAGAAAATGAAGGCACATAAAAGTATGGCCATCGATATTACCCGCGAGCGGATTGCTATTCTCAATAAAAAGTATAAATTTAATGGGAGTTTGACCATGACCGATTTAGATGCTGTTGCGCAAACTGGAACGGTCGTGACACTCGTCTTGCCCCTGAAGTACGAACCCGAACACTAAAACTGAACTGTGCCATGAGTCGAAAAGTACTGATCATTGATGATGAAAAACCTACCCGAACTTTTATCCGAAAAATGCTCGAGTCTTTTGACTTGAACCTGAGTATTTATACGGACGGTGAAAATGTCGAATCGGGAATAGAAGCCATAGAAGATATCCAGCCCGATATCGTTTTGCTCGATATCCAAATGCCAGATGGCAATGGTTTTGATGTCTTGCGGCAAGTCAAGTACAAGCAATTTGAGGTGATTTTCATTACGGCCTTTCAGGAGTTTGCCGTGCAGGCTATCAAGTTTTCTGCCTTAGATTATATCCTGAAACCCATTGACGCAGAGGAACTTCATACGGCCATGACCAATGCCTTGCAATTGGTCGAACACAAAAAAGACGATACGCAATTTCAAGCACTACAGCACAATATTCAGCCGCAACACAAACGCAAATTAGTCCTCAAGACCCAAGAGAGTATTTTCGTGATAGAAATCGATGATATCGTGCACTGTGAGGCGGATAAAAACTATACGTTTTTCTATCTCAATGACGGCAAAAAGATTTTGGTATCCAAAACCCTAAAAGATTACGACACCATGCTTGCAGGTTTTTCGTTCTTTAGGGTGCATCAGTCGCACCTTATCAATCTGAATTATGTAGAGCGCTACGACAAACACGACGGTGGCTCAGTAATTTTAAAAGACGGATCTTCTATTCCGTTATCGCCAGCTAAAAAAGAACAGTTCTTTAAAAGCTTAGATTTACTGTAAGGCTTGCTTGAGGTCTGCAATCAGGTCATCTGCATCTTCGATACCCACACTTAAGCGGATCAATGAGTCAACTACACCGCTTTGCTCGCGCACTTCTTTCGGAATAGAGGCGTGGGTCATGGTGGCTGGATGCCCAATCAAAGATTCAACCCCGCCTAAAGATTCAGCCAGGGCAAAAATCTCCACTTTCTTTACCAAATCTAGCGCATCTTGCAGCTGATTGCCTTTGAGTGTAAAGGAAATCATGCCGCCGAAGCCGCGCATTTGCGCTTTGGCTACGTGGTGATTTGGATGCGTTTCAAAGCCCGGCCAATAGACTTTATCTACTTTCGGATGCGTGCTCAAGAAACGCGCAATTTGCTCACCGTTTTCGCAGTGGCGCTGCATGCGCAAGTGCAGGGTTTTGATGCCGCGCAATACCAAAAAAGAATCCATTGGGGCGGTTACTGCACCAGATGAATTTTGAATGCGATACATTTCTGTAGCGAGTGCGTCGTCGTTGCAAACCAAAGCGCCCATCACGACATCGGAGTGTCCGCCAAGATATTTGGTAACGGAATGCATCACCATATCGGCACCTAAATCTAAAGGGTTTTGCAAATAAGGCGTGGCAAAAGTATTGTCGACACAAAGTATTGCATTTGCTTTTTTGGCGATGTCAGCCATTGCTTTGATATCGATGATGTTCATCATGGGGTTGGTTGGAGTTTCCACCCAAATGAGTTTGGTATTTGCATTCACTAATGCTTCAACAGCTGTTGGGTCTTGCATGTCTACGAAATGAAAAATCAGGCCGTATTTCGCAAAAATGGTATT
>JACCDK012157267.1_pt1 | contig 37438 bp, 32 predicted proteins | sample 7445871 | NCBI WGS metagenome assembly JACCDK01 (sample SAMN15323436, study PRJNA562643) | freshwater metagenome | isolation source: river surface water | place: USA:Blue River Watershed | collected 2017-08-15 | reverse complement strand
TATCAATTAAAGCGTCAGAAATCTGATCCGCTACTTTGTCTGGATGTCCTTCAGATACACTCTCTGAGGTAAATAAATACGGCATATTATTTTATTTAGATAAATTTAAAGTGCAAATATATTAATTTTGAAATATGACCTCTAATTTATTTAACAAAGTATTTCTAGAAAATTCTTTATCAAAATATTTACGACCATTTTCCCCCATTTTTCTTAGTTCTTCCTTTGATAAAAGAGTTGCACGTTTGATTACATCCGAAAGTTCTTGTGGATTTTCAGCACTAGAAATTAAACCTGCATTAGCTTCTTGAATTATTCTTGCGCCTTCTCCATTTAAACAACCTATAATTGGTTTACTAGAAGCAAGATAAGATTGTACTTTCGAAGGAATTGTTAATGAAAATATTTTTTGATTTTTTAATGAAACCAATAAAAAATCAGCACAGCTAAAGAAATCAGGAATCAGTTCACTTTGAAAAGACCCCAATAGAATAAAATTTTCTTCTAAACCTAGAGTTAATATTTTTTCATATACATAGTTTTTTAATCTCCCTTCTCCTAATATTATCCAATTAACATTTATATTTTGATTTTTTAAAATAAAAGCCGAATTTAATAATGTATCAAAATCTTGTGATTCACCAATATTGCCTGCAAACATTATTTTAAATCCATTAGGCAAAGTGGATAATATATTTATATTAGGTTCTTTATATTTATAAAATTCTTCGGTTGTATTTGGAAAATATATAATTTTATTCTCGTTGATTTTTTGTGATTTGATAAAGGGTATGAAAGCTTTTGATTGTACTAGAATTTTATCAGAATTATTATAAATTAACTTAGTTAATTTATTTAATAAATTTAGAATTAATTTATTATTAACATTTCCAGCAGCTGTTATACTTTCTGGCCACAGATCTTGTACCCAAAAATAAATTGGTATTTTGAATTTCATTTTTGCGAAAATTGCTGGTATTCCTACGGTAATAGGTGATGGTTCAAAAACAAAAATTTTGTCGAATTTATTTTTTAAAAAAAAAACCTTGATTGATGCAAAAAATGCAAATGAAAGATAATTTAAAATTAAGCTCAAACTTCTACCGTTTCCTCTAGGTAGTAAAAAAGAACGATTTATCAAAATCCCTTTCCATATTTCTGTTCTCTTGTTAGTATAATTATAGCCTTTAAAATACTTTCCTTTAGGATAATTGGGTTTCCCTGTTAAAATTTCAATATAATGGCCTCTTTCTTGAAGTCCTAAGGCAATATCATTTATTTTGAAATTTTCAGGCCAAAAATATTGAGTAATAATTAAAATTCTCATTAAAATAAACTCTGGTAATTTTTATATAAATCTTTATGATTTTCAATCCACAATTTCATTTCTCTGATCATTTGGTCATAATCATTAACTTTAAAGTTAAAATCAGTTCTAGTATTAATTAAACTTTTATCAATTTGATACTTATAATCTGGTATTATAGTAACTTTTTTATTAAACTCTTTATTAATAATATTTAATAATTCAAATTTGTTGATTTTTGTATTGTTTACCAAGTGAAATAATCCTGAAATATTTTCAACAATTGAGATTTTGATAGCTTTCAATAATTCAATTGTTGTTACTCCAGTCCATATTGCATTTGAAAATCCAACAACATCTGTTTTTTGATTAATAAACCAATCAAATAAACCAATCCCATCACTTTTGATTTCAGGACCAATAATTGAAGTTCTTAATGTTAAATCTTTTTTATTTAAAATTTCTCCAAGAGCTTTTGATTGAGCATAATAACCCTGGCCATTTTTTAAAGAAGTTTCAATATAATTTCCTTCTTTGCCGGAAAACACACAATCTGTGCTTATATGGATAACTTTAGAGCTAGTATTTTTTGTTATTTTTTCTAAAAAATGAGGTAAATAAGAATTTATTAAAATAGCTTCATCCGGATTATTTTCTGCGTTTTTGTTTAAAATACCAACACAATTTATTATAACATTGGGTAAATATGTCTTATAAACAGCCTCTAATTTGGAAAAATTACTTACATCCATTAAAATATTTGGCTTAATAATACTAGAATTTCTTGATACACTAATTACATCAAAATTTTGATAATCTTCTCTAAGACCTATGGTAATTAAATGCCCAGCCATACCATTAGCCCCTAATATTAATGTTTTTATTTTCATTTATTTATTCCAAATTACTTTATTTATAATATTTGTATAACTCTGAACTATTCTGATAACTCTTGTGGATACATCATTTATAAGATATTCAGCTGGTAAAGTAAATTCATTATGATTAAAAGTATTTTGACAAGTATCAATTGCACTTAGTATCTCATTAGTGGTAATTCCACCTAAAATTATACTTCCAGAATCAATAGCTTCGGGTCTTTCAGTACTTGTCCTGATACTTATTGCTGGAAATTTCATCATAGCAGATTCTTCACTAATTGTTCCGCTATCAGATAAAACTATAAATGAATTTTTTTGTAAAGAAATATAATCAAAAAAACCAAATGGTGGCATTAACATAATCAATTCATTAAAATGAATTTTTTTCTCAATAATTTTTTTCTTTGTTCGGGGGTGTATTGAGAAAATGATTGGCATTTGAAATTTATCAGCAACTGCATTAAGAGAATCAACTAATAATAAAAAATTGTAATCATTATCAATATTTTCTTCCCTGTGTAAGCTTACAATAATGTATTTTTGGGGAATAAGATTTAGTTCATTTAGAACATTACTTGATTCAATATTTATTAAATTTTCTAATAAAACTTCATATAATGGTGAGCCAGTAACAAAAACATGATCTTTTCGAAAACCTTCACTTAATAAATATCTTCTTGAATGCTCAGTATAGGTTAGATTAATATCACTAATGTGATCTGAAATTTTTCTATTTATCTCCTCTGGAACATTTTGATCAAAACATCTATTTCCAGATTCCATATGAAAAATTGGAATTTTAAGTCTTTTGGCTGCAATTGTACATAAAACACTATTAGTATCTCCTAAAACCAATAATGCATCTGGTTTTTCTTGTAATAATATGTTGTATGATTTTGAGATAACATTACCTATTGTCTCACCTAAATTATTTCCAACTACGTTTAAAAAATAGTCGGGCTCTCTAAGACCTAAGTCTTTAAAAAATATTTCGTTTAATTCGTAATCATAATTTTGACCGGTATGGATTAAAATATGATTGAAATTAAAATCCGCTTTTTTAATTATTTGTGCTAATCTAATAATTTCTGGTCTAGTACCAATTATTGTTGCTAATTTTATTTTCTGCATTTGTTTTTTTTTAAATATAACCAATACTATTTAACAAAGTTTTAAGCTCTGATTCATTTAAACGTCTGGTATTATGAGAATGATATTCTTGAATATTTGAAATACTGCCATTTCCCTCGGTAAAATATTTACTATAATTTAAATCTCTATTATCTGCTGGCACTCTAAAATAATTGCCAAGATCTTCAGATACCAAAAATTCTTCCTTAGCGAGAAGTGTTTCATATAATTTTTCAGAATGTCGTGTACCTATTATTTTAATATTTACTTTGGAATTATATATGTCAATCATTGCTTTAGCTAAATCACCAATAGTAGATGCTGGGGATTTCTGAACAAAAATATCACCAGAATTTCCATGTTCAAACGCATACAATACTAAATCAACAGCATCATTTAATGTCATCATAAATCTTGTCATTTGGGGATCTGTTATGGTTATATCTTGATTATTTAAAATTTGTTCATAAAATAAAGGAATAACTGAACCTCTTGAGGCCATTACATTGCCATAACGAGTTCCAACCAATGTTGTTGGTCCAGATACTCTTGACTTAGCAACCATAATTTTCTCCATTAAAGCTTTGGAAATTCCCATTGCATTAATAGGATAAACTGCTTTATCAGTACTTAAACACACTACCTTTTTAACCTTGTTATTAATTGAAGCATTTAAGACATTCTCTGTGCCAAGAATATTTGTTTTCACAGCTTCTATTGGATAAAACTCGCACGAAGGAACTTGTTTTAATGCTGCTGCATGAAAAACATAATCAACACCAGATAAAGCAGAATTTATACTATTGAAATCTCTTACATCCCCAATGTAAAATTTAACTTTACTATTATTTAATTCAACTCTCATATCATGCTGCTTCTTTTCGTCCCTACTAAATATTCTAATTTCATTTATATCTGTATGTAAAAATTTGTTTAATACAGCATTTCCGAAAGATCCTGTTCCACCTGTAATTAATAAACATTTATTTTTTAAAATATTATTCATGTATTTTTATATGTTTTTGTTATAAAATCGATTGTTTCGTTTGTACATTTTTGCCAATTGTATTCTAATGATAATTCTTTTGATTTAACTGAAATATGATTACGTAAATTAACATCTTCAATTAATATTTTCAATGAATCTATTATACTTGATAAAATTTGTGGTTTGAAGTAAATAGCTGCATCTTTAATAAATTCAGGCATTGGATCAATATTTGAACAACAAATTGGTAAACCAGACGCCATTGCTTCAATTAAAATATTAGGCATATTTTCACAACTTGAAGCAAAAATAAAGCCATCTGCGTTTAAATAAAATTTATCAACTTCATCAAGTCCAATATTTTCATACCATTCTATAAATTTATTATTACTTAGGCTATTGATATATTTCCTCAATAGTTTCGAAGTTCTTTTACAATCAGGACTTCCTACAATTTTGAGATTTATTGAATAACCAGAATTATTTAAATATGTTACCGATTTAATTACATTTAAATGATATTTATAAGGCCAAATTGAAGAAACATATAATAAGTTAAAATTTGTACTTGATTGTAGTTCATTTTTTATATTACTTTGAAATTTTCGAGAAACTCCATGATGTATTATTTTACAAAATTTATCTTGAATTGCGAATTCTTTTAAAATAATATTTTTTGCAAAATTTGAAATAAAAATAATGCCTGAAGCATTTTTAAAAGATTTTTTTTGAATGTAATATAGAAATAATAATTTTAATCGTAAAGTTGAAAAGAAACTTAATCTTTTTTTTTCAACTTTATCAAAAACTAACATATTTCTTGACATAGTTACATATGGACGATATTTTCCAGTATAAGTTCCAAATGGGGAAAATAAAATTGAAATTTTAGATTTATGTATAATTTTTTCTTTGCAAAACAAATGCCAGAATACTTTTAAAAATAAATTTTTATCTAATTTGTTTTGAGGTTTTTTTTCTAACCAAGGATAATTACATAAACTATCTAAGAATGATTTATTTCCCCATATTATAATTTTATTAAAATTATGATCAATTGGATTAAGATGATCTAAAAATTCAATTAAATGCCTTTTTGCACCACCAGATCCAACTGTTGAAGCATCGATTCCGATAATTAATTTTTTCAAACAGTTGTCTTTTGTTTATTTATCCAAAAATCAAACCAATTACCAAATATTAGTAATTTAATTAAATATGAATTGGTCATATAATTAACTGGAAATGTATTCAAAACTTTATTTCTATAGAAATCTCCTAAATTTATGTCAATAGAATCAATAATTTTTATATATCTATCTATAGTGATTTTTGAATCATTATCTTTTATCCAGTTTTCAATTGGGGGAGTAAATCCCATTTTTTTTCTATTCAAAATTTCATTTGGAATAGAATTTGAAATTATCTTTTTTAATAAAATTTTATTATCAAAAAATGTTGATTTCAAATTTGTAGGAATTTTTTGCGAATATGAAATAAATCTATAATCTAAAAAAGGGCTTCTAACTTCAATAGAATTTCTCATAGAAGCTCTATCTACCTTCACAAGAAAATTATCCGCTAGAGTATTACTACTTAAATCAAAAATTCTTAATGCTTCTGACAAATTATTATTTGATAAATTTAATGACTCTTTTAATCTTGATTCTACAAAATTATTATATGATTCTGGTTTATAACGACTTTCTGAAAAATATTTTGTGTAAAATTTTTCTTTGGGATTTAATGATAATTTTAATATTTCTTGTAGTTTATGAATTAAAGGGAAATCTATATTAATTTTTTTTGAAATATTATACAATAAATTTACACTTTTATTTGGGAGTTTTTTTATAATTTCTATTAAATGAGCATTACTATAAATTGGGTAGCCGCCGAAAATCTCATCTCCTCCATCTCCACTTAATACCACAGTAACATTTTCACTAGCAATTGATGAAACTTTTAAAGTTGGAAATGCTGAATAATCGGCAAATGGTTCGTCAAAAGTTTTTGAATATTCAGGCCAGAAATCAATAAAATCATCTTTTTGATATATGTAATGATGATGTAGGGTTTTAAATTTATTCTTTACAATATTAATATACTTGGATTCATCATACCTTTCATCATCAAAACCGATAGAAAATGTATGAAAATTATTATTTAGGTTACTCTTAAATACTTCAGAAACAATTGTAGAACTATCAATACCACCACTTAGAAATGCTCCAACTGCAACATCACTTCTCATCCTAATTTTAACTGCATCCTTTAAAATACATTGTCCTTCTTCTATTAAATTACTGATTGAAACATTACTATTATCTGATTCAGGTATATTATAATATTTATAAATATTTAAAATTGTATTATCTGTTAAATTGAAAATTAAATTATAACCATTCTGAAGTTTATTAACATTTGAATATATAGTAAGTGGAGCTGGTATATAACCTGTTGCAAAATATAATTCAATAGATTTTCTATTTAAGTTTTCAAAATTGTCTATGTTTAAGTTTCGATGAGATAATAAAGCTTTGATTTCTGAACTAAAAATAAAAACACCATTTACATTATAATAATATAATGGTTTTACACCTAATCTATCTCTAGATAAAAAAAGTATTTCCTTATTTTTATCATAAATACAAAATGACCACATTCCATTAAATAAATTTACACATTGTTCTCCCCATTCAATATAAGAAGCTAAAATAACTTCGGTATCTGAATTTGATTTAAAAAAGTACCCTTTTTCGATTAATTGATTCTTAATTTCAATATAATTATAAATTTCACCATTAAAAACAATAACAATTTCATAACCATTGTGTGAATATTGAAATGGCTGATCTGCATTGCTACTTAAATCAAGAATAGATAATCTAGTATGTCCTAAGCTGACTCTATTATCTAGGAAAATTTTTTGACTATCAGGACCTCTATGAATTAATTGTGTATTCATAGAAGTTATTAAAGATGAATTATTAAAATTAAAACCGCTTATTCCACACATAACTATTTTTTTGCAATTAACACATAACCATTGTCACCTCTATTTAAAAATAACTTTTTTAAATCATACTTTTTAATCCAATTCTCTAAAGTTTTATATGTCTGAGGATTATCATATTCAGGTGATAACATATCAAACGTATCTAAAATTGCCCAGTCAATCAATTGTTTTTTTGTTAAATCTGGAAATTGGAGTGAATAATTGCAAATAGGTATAATTTGAGCTAAAAATTTGCCAAGAAAAGGTATTTTAAGCAAGAAAGATGAGATTGGAAACCATTTTGGTATATACCACTTTATAATTGATAATAATTTTTCTTTATCAATTTTTTTTGTTAATGGTCTAACCCAATATTTAGTATAAAACATCGTCTTTAATGTTTTAGCATAGACATCAATTACAATTTCACCACCCGGTTTAAGATGTTCAAGCATATTTTTAAATGAAAGTTCTACATCAGGTGTATGTTGTATAACACCTATACAACATATAAAATCAAAATAATTTTTTTCAAACGGTAATTGATAAATACTTGCTTGACATAAATTTAAATTATTATAATTTTTATTATTTTTTGCATTTGCCTCAACAGCTGTTGAATAATCAATTGAAAACAAATCAGCACCTGTTTCAAGTAAAATTTGTGTAAATCTACCTGAGCCACTGCCTACTTCAAGAACTTTTTTCCCTTTAAGCTTTTCTTCTGACCATTTAGTAGTTTTGTAAAATCTATTTTTTGAAATATTAGATTTATTGTAGGTATCAACTTGAGTTTGATTAAAAATATTCCATTGAAAACCAAAAGATGATGAATAATTTTCAATAGGTACAAATCTAGGAATATCGTTAATAATTAAAAATTTATTTCCAGTCTCATCAATTAATTCTTCATTAATTTGCTTTAAATTAGTCCCATTTAATGGACTTTTATAAAATTCGTAATTTTTGTTCATATTTATGTTTTATAGTTGTGCTATTAAATTTATCTTTTTAATTTATATTGAAAAATATAATATAAAATTGTTGAAGCCATTAATCCTCTAATTGCTGCCATTTCACCATACCAAAACCAAAAAGGTAAAGAGATCACTAAACTAATCCAAATCATAAAATAAATTGAACCAAGCGTAATAGCTTTTTTTTCTAATTTAACTACTGAAAAGGAATAAATAAAAAGTATTATAAAAACACCATATATACCGAAATTAGAAAGTGGAACTAATGAAACATGTGAGCCACCACTTGTTAAATTAGTTTCAACTAAATTCGCTGCTATATTATTTGACCAAGAAGGTGAATCAAATCCAAAAATTTTATAAACAAACGTTGGTACAATAGATAATAAATAATCTAAGTATGATTTACCGTATTGTAAAACTGACAATTTCTCATCAGAAAAAAATGCTAAAAAAGATAATGTAGTCATTTTCCAAGGTGCGTTCATAAATAAACCCGTAATTAGCAAAGTCCCTTCTGCTGCTGAAAATCTAACTATTCCTATATATAATAATAATATGATTAAGATTGAACCAAATAACAAATATTTTTTTAATTTTTTTTTAATTAATATTAATGATGTATTTATACTAAAGTTATTTCTAAATGGTTCATACATTCTGATTAGAGAATAACCTAGAATTAAACCTATAAATTCCCTATCTCCTCTTAAAATTTGAAAAAATAATACAATTGTAAAAAAACTAAAATACCAAATATATTTTTTCATTTTTTTTAAACCACTTTTATCTCTCTCATAATCTATATATAAAAAACATGCAATGATATAAGAGATTAAAAATCCGGCATTAAAATTAACTATTGAAAATAATTTTGTACTTTCTCCCATGAAATAAGCAGCTTCAAAAATGGTATTTGAAGGTGCAGATAAATAAGAAAAAAAAAGACACAAAAAAGACCAAAATATAAATTGGGATTTATTAAGAATTTTTTTAGATGGGTAGTGGAATTTGGTATTAGATATACTATAATTCATATTTGATATTGACATTCCCAAGTACATACCTAAAATTCCCATCAAACCCACTATTGCAATTTTTAAATTGATTAAGTCAGTTAAAGCATTTCTTTGGTGTGCTAGCCAAGTCCATTCGTAATCATTAGAAAATATATAACCATATAATGGCAAAAAAGGCGTAAAATAAAATAATATCATTATTTTAACCAAAAAATAGTAAATATTAAATCTCTTAGAGAGTAAACAAAAGAACACATAAAGCATCGAAATTATTAATGGGATAGATATGGGTATTAAAAAATCAAAAAAATATATAATTGAAAATATTATAGATAATAAAACAGTGATAAAATCTAATATAAAACTACTAAGATTGTATTTCATTAACGATATTATTCATTTAAAAAATCAAGGTACATTTTTGAAATAAAATAACTTGAATTATCATTTCTAACAGAATTAACAAAGTCAATATTAACTTTTGGGGTATTAACAATAAAATTTAAAATTTTATTTCTATCAGATTCATTTATAATAAAATTATTTATTAATAAGCAAGAAGCATTATACTTTTTTAAAATATCAATTGTTAGATCTTTTTCAGAATATACAATGTTTATGATAGGAATACATGTTGTAATGTATTCAAAAATTTTACTTGGTAACTGATGATTACTTTTATTTCCAATATTTACTAAAAATGATGCTTTTAGTAAGTAGTTGTGTAGAATATTTTGTTGAATATTGCCATGTATAAATAACCAATCATCGACAAATTTTATATACTTATTAAAAATCTCATTACAATCACCAAGATTACCAAAAAAATGTAAATTTATTTTTTTACCAGGTAATTTCCCTTGAATATCATGTACTAATTTTAGTAAAAATAAAGGATTTCTTAATGACGAGTAAAGTACACCACTATAAACTAAATTTATTGTATTCTGATTAATAGAAAAATTGGTTAAAGTTGTTTGTGGATCTGATTTTAAAGTATTAATTATTGGGGGAATTGCTTTATAATTAATATTCGTTAAATTAAAATTCTGCTTGTATAATGATATTACTGCTTCATTGGTAACTGTAATTTTTTTTGATCTTAAAATAATTTTTTTCTCAATATAATGATTTAATTTTTTATATATTTTTAGATTATTACTTGGATAAGAATATTCAAATGAAAAAGGATCTCCATAATCGCAAACCCATTTAATATCTTTATTATTTTTTAATAATAAATATGCAACAATATGGGACGAAAACGGGTTTGATACCGAAATTACAGCATCATAATTATATTTTTTGAATAAATTCCTGCCTGCGATATAAGCTGGAATTATCCAACAAAAAGCATAATCAGGCCATTTTAAATATTCAAACAATTTTTTTAGTAAAAACTTAGATTGTTTCTTAAAAGCTGAGGTTCTATTATTACTATTTTTTCTATTAAAAACAGCAACAGAATTAATAGGATCTGTAACTCTAATAATACTTTTTTCATTATTAAAATTAGAATTAATTAAACTTTTAGATGCAGATATAGTTAATATATCAATATTATGTCCAATAAATTCTAAATTTTTAGAAATTGATGACCACCTAAATGCTCGAGGTTCATTGGCAGGATAAAAAGAATGTGTAATAATTAATATTCTCAATTTAACTGCATTTTAATACCATATCCAGGTGAATATGGTATTTTATTTATCTTTTTACTATTTTGGTTATTAAAGTAAAGGAAATATATTCTTATTTTGTAATCTTTAAATTCAACAATTAATCCATATTTTTCAAAATTTTCTATTGTTTCTATTATTATTCCACTTCTCCCAAAATATATTATCTTAGCCAGTGGAATTTTAATTCTTTTGAAAACATTTTTATCTTTTAATTCGATAGAAGAAATTTTTAATGGACTAAAATGCGAAATTGATGACCTGTATATATTTCGCTCAGATGGTAAAGAAGTATATAAATAAGTCCCAGGATCTAAAATAAAATCATCATTATCAATACTTAGTTCAATACTTAATTGATCCTCGTGTATATGACCCAATGGTGAAAATTTATGTATTTTAGTATAACATCTTGTGGATAAATAAAAATTATTTTTTTTAAATATAAATAATCCGAAATCTTCGTATGATAAAAGGTTTAAGTTTTCAAAATTAAAATTACTTTTATATTCAAAAATGTCAAATTTAAAATTACTATTGTTAATTTTTTTTATATAATTAAGGAATATATTTTCATTACCAATTAGTTTACTATTATTTGTGGTTGTTTTTAATTTATGAATCTTATTTTCTATAAGACTTTTAATTAATAAGAAATCTGGTGATTCTAAAATATTGACTTTGTACCCTAGGAAATTTTTTAGTAAATCAGGGAAAAAAGCAGATGATATTGAAATTACAGATAATGCATCAAGATTATTCTCTAAATAATAGAATTTGTAATCATTGTTTAATTCATACATTTGAAAATTTGAATACTGTTTTATGAAATCAACATTAGGAATTAAACTATATTTAGGATTTAATTTAAAAAATCTACCGCTATCATTATCACCTAATTGAGGAATTTTATTCCTTGGCTTTACAATATCTAAAATAAATTTAGAAATTTTCTCTAGTTTTTCAAAGTATTGATTTGTAAATATTAAATTATTTTCGTTTTTACAATTATCTATTAAATCTAAATATTTTAACTTTTTATTATTTTTAATTAAATCTACTAATTTTGAATTTGGAATATTAATAATATATGCTGTAGCATAAAATATCATTTCCATGCTTAAACGATGATATGCAGTAGAATATTCAAAATTGCCTCCGTCATTTAAAAATTGGAAATTAACTTCTGTAATTAATTCTTTTATTGAAAATATAAGCCACTTATTAGTAATATTAGTAGATGGCAAAAACAGAGAAATTATTACTAAACCACAAATATTTGAAAGATAGTGATTACCTCTTTTACCATTATTCCATTCTAGATTTTCGGTAATAAATTTTCCATGATCCTCAATACTTCTTTGGAATATTGATACAAATTTTTCATCGAATAAGTATTCTTTTTGATTTAATATTTGAAAGGCTAGTATCATATTTGATGCCCTAATTGCAACATCCATTGCACAGACCCAATTTACACCATATCTTGGAGGATTTGTAGAGATGAAATCTAGAATTTGGTTTCTAAATTCTTTTTTAATTTTATCTTTAGTTTCTTTAGAAAAATTATCAGAATGAAATGCAAGAGCAAGTTGTGGTAAATGCTGCATTCTAGATAGTTCCCATGGTACTTTTATATCCACCCCTTCTAAAATACCAATTTTAATTTTTTTATAATATTGATTTTCATTCCATCTATAACCTGATTTAAAATCTAATTGCCAATCAATAGGTTTATAATTAATATCAATGTTTTTCCAAATTTTGATTGACTCATTGATGTTTGAGTTATTTATCCTTTCTTTAAGCCAGGAGCCATTATGATCTATATTTGGAATTACAGAATTAGCATATTTAAAACCCTCAACTCCATTACAATTCAAACCATATTTAACTTCAACCCAGCCAGACCCAAGCAAATCGAATTTATGATTTAAATAATTAGTTATAACAAATTCTGGAATATCATAATTTTCAATAGCAGGTAAATTAAAGTTGAAATTTAATTCCCAATCATACAAAGCTTTATCAATTCTTTCATATGAATAAGTTTGAAAAATTGTGTCTTTAAATTGATTACAAAAATTTAAAATTAATGATTTTATTTTTGAAGTAATTCTATAAGTTAATCTTATAAATCCAACTTCTTTGTAAATTTCTAATAATTTATTAAACATTAGAAAAATAGTTGTCTATTATATTAATTATTCTAACTGAAGCATCTCCATCCCATAATTCAGGAATTTTTCCTTGTTTCCATTGACCATTAATCATTTTTTTTAAATTTGTGATTATTTTTTCTTTGTCTGATCCAACTAATTCGTTAGTCCCTAAAGAAACGGTTTCTGGTCTTTCAGTATTTTCACGTAATGTAATACATGGTATTCCCATGACTGTAGTTTCTTCAGTAACTCCACCAGAATCTGTAATAACACCAATTGAATTTTTAACTAAGAAATTAAATTCAAAATAACCTTGTGGTTCAATAATTACAATATTCTTAGAGGTAAGTAGTTTATTTACTCTATTCGAAATTCTAGGATGAACTGGAAATATTATTTTTATTCCTAATGTGTTTTCTGAAATAATATTAACTAAGTCATATAATGCTTTGTCATTATCTACATTTGAGGGTCTATGTAGTGTTAATACAAGATATTTTTCATTTTCTAGATTTTCCGTGTACCAAATTTTAGTAGGTTTGAAATTATTTATATTTTTCAATAAAGTATCTATCATTGTATTACCTACAAAAAATATAGAATTAGGTTTAACCCCATTTTGAATTAAATTATCGGTAGCATTTTTACTAGTTGTAAAAAAAAGATCAGAAATAGAGTCAGTAACAACTCTATTTATTTCTTCAGGCATATTCCAATCACCAGATCTTATACCTGCTTCAACGTGAGCAACTAGAATATTGTTTTTTTTTGCAACAATTGCGCACGCCATAGTTGATGTAACATCACCTACAACAATGCACAAATCACACTTTTTGATATTTAGAACTTTTTCATACCCTAACATTATAGAAGAAGTTTGTTCAGCTTGTGTGCCAGAACCAGCACCCAAGTTGAAGTCAGGTTCTGGAATTTGTAACTGAATAAAAAAACTATCAGATAATCTTTTATCATAATGTTGGCCTGTATGTATTAGCCTATATCTTAAGTTACTTCCTTGATTTTCTTTTTCTTTTAAGGCTTCAATAATCGGTGCAATTTTAACAAAGTTTGGTCTTGCTCCTACAATTAAATCAATCAATATCATAAATGAAATAATTATTTTGTGGTACTAAAATTACTTTTCAACATTTCATCAATTTTAATCGCAGCTAGAGTTGATTGATATTGTTGCCACCATGGTATCACCCATTTTCCCTCTTGTATTGAGTCGGCAAAAGCAATAAGTTCCTCTTTCTGACCTTTTTCCTGATAAAATGTTTTGAAAAATTTTTTATTTTTTCCTAAAATCTCCATTTTTTTATAATCATGAAGTATTATATGGTTACCATCAAAACATAATTCAGCAGTTTCCTTTTCCTTCTGATTGTTTCCCATCGAATAATATGTTAAAGTAGCTATTGAACCATCTTCAAATGTAAATGTTACAATAAAATTATCGGATCTCTTATAAAATGAAGATTTAGGTATAATTGAGTGTGCTGAAATTTTTAAAATTTTAGTATTAGAAAGAAAAGTAAATAAGTCATAAATATGACATGCTTCTCCAATATTTCTTCCGCCACCTTCCTCAGAATGAACCCAATGATCACCTGGAATGTAACCTGCATTCATGTTATAATTAAATATAAATGGATTAGTACGATTATTCAATAACTCTTGAATTTTTTTTGCATATGGAGAGAATCTTCTATTATATCCAGTTTGTAGTATAGGAGAATTATCACCGTAATTTTTTAAAAAAGTATCTATACTAGATAAATCATCAATGTTGAGTGCTAATGGTTTTTCAACAAGTACATGTTTACCTGCTTTTAATGCATCGATTGTCATTTTTGCATGAAGATTATGTCTTGTGGAAATAATAATTGCATCAACTTCTGGGTCTAATAATACTTCTTCAAAATTTGTAGTGCAATATTCTGCATTGTATTGTTTAGCTGCAGATTTTGCACTTGTACCTGTCTTAGTAACAATTGCTTTTAAAGTAAATCTATCTGATAAACTTAATATGTTTGGCAAGTGGGTATACCTAGCAAAAGAGCCTGCGCCAACAACAGCAATTCCTATTTTACCATTATTGGAATTAATCTTATTATTACTAATATTTAATAATTGGTTTGGGATTGCATTATTTTTTGAATACGTAAGTATAACAATTAGTGATCTTGAATTTGGCTTTTTTAAATTTTCATACGCTAATGGTGCTTCTAAAATGTCATAATATTCTGAAATTAAGTTTTTTATTCTTATTTTGCTTTCTGATAATAGCTTCAGATATTCGGACATATTTCTATTTTCAGTCCATCTTATATAAGGTAATGGATAGTCAAGCCCTTTTTCTTCATATTGGTTGTCATATCTACCAGGTCCATATGAGGAAGAAATTTTAAAGTCAATCTCTTTTAAATAAAAATCATTTCTATTTAAAGATAAGCCTACATCACCAACTAAAACAACACGCCCTTTTTTCCTACAAATTTTAAATGCAGATGAAACAACTGCATCAGATGAGCTAGCTGCAGTAATTATTACACCATCTGCACCATAACCATCTGTTAATCTTGCAACTTGTTCGAAATCATCAGTGTCATCTGGATGTATACCAACATTCATACCTAATGATAAAGCAAGATCAATTTTTTCACGATTTATGTCTATGCCAATGACACGACAACCATTTGCTTTTAACATTTGAACTGTTAATTGTCCAAGAATACCCAAACCCATAACTACAATGGTTTCACCTAGCGTAGGTTCAATTCTTCTTATACCTTGCATTGCAATAGCACCTAATGTTACAGTTGAAGCTTCATCAAAAGTTAGATTTGCTGGTATCAACGTGCATAAATTACGTGGAACAGATATAAACTCAGCATGAAATGCATATTGTGCACCAGCGCATGCAACACGATCTCCAGGTACGATATCATTAATGTCATTACCAACTTCAATTACAACACCTGATGCTGAATAACCTATTGGAAACGAAATATCTTTTTTTTCCTCAACTAGTTTAATTGTTTTTTTTATTCCATTATTCAAAGCTGATTTTAAAACAAATATTGCTTTATCAGGTTTCTGTAATACTTTTTTCCAAATTGGAGTTGAACTAGATTTTATTCCACTTAATTCAGTACCTATTGAGATACATGATGCTTCTAATTTAACTAAAATTTCTCCGGGGCCAACAGATGGAGATGGAACTTCTTCAATAATTGTACTTCCTTTTTTTACTAATACTTGTTTCATTATTTGTTGATTTTTGCCTGAATCCCTGAATAATAACCAAATTTTGAAGGAACTAATTCTTTAAATATTTTTGGTAAATATGTATAATCTGAAATTGTAACAAAAGGAGTGATTTTTATTATTTTAAAATCTTTAAAGAGTTTAATTAATCCTGAATTCGTATAAGTTTTTGTTCCAATACTTTCATTAAAATTGTACATCACATAATTAATTGATCTCCATGGTTTTCCTTTTAGTAGCGCAAATTTTACCCATGCAATTATTGTAGCTATTGAATATTTGCTATAAAACATACCAATAAATTCACCACCAGGCTTTAAAACTCTTGTTATTTCTTTAATAATTTCTTCAGGTTTTTCAGAATGATGGATTACTCCCCATGAATAAACTATATCAAATGAATTATCCTCAAATGGTAATGATTCAGCATCGACTTGTTTCAAACTTGAATTTAATCCATAAGTTTCTAATCTTTTTTTTGTAATTTCAATACCAGCATTAGTAAGATCTACACCATAAAGATCTACGCCAGCTCTGGCCCATTGCAAATGATCTGTCCCAGCTCCTACGCCTATTTCTAAGACACGTTTACCTTTATGTCTTGTAAATTGAGCAACAGAATGTATGAAAGGTTCTATTTCATACCTATAGTTTTCCATTATTTCGAACCATTCCTTTGTATGTTTCAATGTTTCTCCATAAATTGGTGTTTCAGTACCACATGGTTGTTCTTCCCAATAGTTTTTTACTAAATTATTTAAAGAATTTTTATTCATAATTATTTTTTTTATTAAAATGTATATTCCACCAAAGAGCAACATTTAAAATTGGCCACGCTTGTGAACGACGATCACTTTTTAAAATTTTAGAAACTTCATCCCAATTTAACAAGTCAGAATTTTCACAAAATATTTTTATTTGTTCATTTGCAACATCTCCTAAGCTATCTGAAAACCACTCTTCAATAGGTGCTGCAAAACCCTGTTTCTTTCTGTCAATTATTGAATCAGGCACTATATTTCTAATTGCTTTTTTTAAAATATATTTAGAAATACCCTTTTTAGTTTTTATTTCTTCTGGAATACTCATTGCTAATTCAACAAATTTATGATCTAAAAAAGGTACCCTTCCTTCTAGTGATACACCCATACTCATCTTATCAACTCTCATTAATAATAATTCAGGCAATCTTAAGTTTAAATCAATATATGTCATCCAATTTAGTCCTTTTGTAAAATCATGTTTTTCTTCAAAGGTTTTTTTGATATGTCCTATTGAATTCCAGGAAGTATAATTATTAAATTTAGATTTCAATCGCTTTGATAAAATTTTTTCTTTTTGTGATTGAGTAAATGCCTCTGCGCCTCCCCAGAAAGCAGGTAAACCAGATTTTATTCTGTTCAAATATTCAAAACGCCATGTATCTTTCTTACCTATAAATTTATAGTAATTAATAACAACATTTGAAATAAAACGAGGTAGAATATTATCAAATAATTTTTGAAAATTTAGGATTGTCTTCCAGCCTGCATATCCCCAAAATAATTCATCTGCACCTTCACCTAATTGACAAACTGTAACTCCATTATCGCGTGCATGTTTTGACAAATAAAATAATGGGACACATACAGAATCTCCTAATGGTTCATCTTGTAGATATATCATTTTATTTAAAAAATTTGTTAAGTCATCAACGGTTAGAATTCTTTCATGATAAATGGCACCAACAGATTCTGCAATTTCTTTTGCATATATTAATTCATTTTGATAACTCTTATAATTATTATCATATCCAATACTGAATGTTTTGACTGATTCTTTACCATTTTCAGAAAATAAAATTGTATTTGTACTAGAATCTATTCCACCAGATAAAAAAACACCAACTGGCACATCACTTATCTTTCTTAATTTAACAGAAGTTCTAAGTTCTTTTAATAATTTATTCGCAATATCATTTTCATTCATTTTTTTAATATCTGTATCAATATGATCAAGTACATCCCAATATTTCGTCTTTACTACCGAACCATTTGACTTTACGCACATCCAAGAACCCGCTTCCAATTTATAGATTCCTTCAAACAATGTATTTGGAGCTGGAACGGTTAAAAAAGATAAATAATCAATAAATCCTTGTTCGTTTAGTTTTTTTTCTTGATCAGGATCTTCAAATAATGCTTTAATTTCAGATGCAAAAGTAATTCTATTATTATGAATACTATAATAAAGTGGTTTAATTCCTATACGATCTCTAATTAACCAAAGTTCTTTTTTATTACAATCCCACAATGCTATAGAAAACATTCCCCTAAATTTATCTATACACTTAATCCCCCATTGTTCAAAAGAATGTAATATTACTTCGGTATCAGAATGATTTGTTTTCCATACATGTCCGCCAATATCATTTAATTCTTTACGAATTTCTAAATGATTATATATTTCACCATTAAATACAACACAAATAGAATTATCTTCATTAAACATTGGTTGATTTGCAATTGTAGAAATATCAATTATTGACAATCTTCGATGTCCAAAACCAACTTTATAATTATCAGATATCCAAAGACCAAAGCCATCTGGACCACGATGCTCCATTACATCGCGCATTTTTGTTAAATATTTTTCATTTATTTCAAATGATGATTTATCAAAAACTAAACTTCCAACAATACCACACATAGTAAAATATTTTTATTTCAGTAATCCAGCTCTTTTTAAATTAAAATTCATTCTTTTTGTAGCCCAATAACCCCTCTTCCAATTTGAAACTCTAGGTTCATTTACAATTTTGAGTTCGAACATCCAATCACTACAAATTGATGAATGTAAAATATCGGCAATGCTAGCATTGAAATTTGAAAGATGAAAAAATGTTACAATTTTATCAAAAAAAGGACCACAAATGAAAGTACGTGATTTTTGTTCTAACACTAATAATCCTGATTCAAAAAAAAGTGATTTTAATTGATTTAAAGTAAAATAATTTAAATGTGGTGAATTAGCAACAGTATCTTGATGACTGTCCTTAACATTTGAATTTTTGATAGCTTTAAACTTGTTTATAAATTTATAAAAACCTAAAACATATAATATATTTTCAAACAAAGTACCTATCTCAAAAGGACCAAATCCATTAGGTACTGTTATCATGATTACTCCATTTATATTAAGACGATTTCTCAAGTTTAATAAAAAATTATAAGGATCATCAACATGTTCAATTACTTCTGATGCAATTATTAAATCAAATTTATCTAAATTAATTTCTTCTATTTTATTATATAAATTCAAATTTTCATTAGAGTTATTTTTTTTTGCTATACTTATGGATTCTTCATCAGAATCTACACCATAAAATGTAATTCCCTTAAAAGTAGAAGCCAATGGAGTTGTTAACATTTCACAAGTTCCACAACCTAAATCAAGGATATTTTTTGGCTTATTTTTTTTTATTATCTGGACGAAAAAGTCATACCTTTTTTTATGTCCATAGGGGTCATGTTTTAATTTAAGATATTTCATTTTATTAATTATAAATTTTAATTATTGAAAATTGATTGAAATTTAAGTCGAATTAATTTACTATCATGGTTTAATTTAGCAGTATTTATAGCATTTTCAACTAATTGGTTACGAAGATGAGTATCATTTAATAATTCAATTAAACATTGACTAATAACTTTGATATTTTTTTTTGTAACCACATGACCCCATTTGTTTTGAATAGCATATTGAACTTGTGCTGAATTTTTATTTCCTAATACTAAAATTGGAGTTTCAGATATTAAATAAGACGGAACTTTGGTGGGCATTGATAATCCAATATATTTCAATGATTTACAATCAAAATTAGAAGGCAATAACAACACATCAGCATTGGAAAGTGTTTTATAATAAATGCTGTCATCCTCAATTGGTAAATGAAACTTTATAAAATGATGATTATTCATCATGATTTTCAGTTTTTTTGACATTGATTCAGGAGTATAAATATGAAAATTTATATTAATTCCTTTTTGATTTAATAGGATGATAACCTTACAAAATATTATTAATGCATTCAATTGGGCATAATAAAAAATAGAACCCGTATAAACTATGTTAAATGAATTTTTAGTTTTATTTGTATTTAGCAAAATATTTTTTTTAACATTGTAGATGTCTATGGTATTTTGAAAAACTAGGAATTCTTTCTTATATCTTTTTTCATATATTAATTTCATTGCATTTGATATGACTAAAGCTTTTTTACAAATGCTGATTATATTAGTAAATTTTTTATTAACTCTATATTTTTCTATAAAAAAGAAAATCCCTGAATTATAGTTAGAAGAGATCCAATCATCCATAATGTGAACATAAACTGGAATTTTATATTTTGATGATAATTGATCCACTATATCAATCATAGCACTTGATCCTAAAATAGTATATATGATATCTGGTTTAAACTCTTCAACAAAATTAATTAGATCAGAACTCAATATGCCTGAATTCGGGAAATTATTGCCAAATAAAATATATTTAATAAACTTAAATAAGAATGTTCTTTTTTTACTTACGCTGTTTGATAAGTTCAAATCACCTGAAATTTTATTTTCTTTTTTGAAATTTTTAAATCCAAAATGGTATATCTCTTTATTACTTAATTTATAGTATTTCTTACATATATTATTACTACATGCATTTTCATCATTATGCACAGTTGCAATATTTTCAATAGGCCAACCAGTAAACAAATTGGTGAATGTAATACCTCCTCCGGAGATTTTATTAAATGAACAGGTTGTAACGAATAAAATTTTAGGATAATTAGTCATTAATTAAAATAAGGTTGTTGAATCCATTTGTTATTTTTTGGATTTTCCTAAAAAAAAGTTTAAATGAATATTTAGTATCATAAGAATTATGAAATTTAAACTTATTAAAAATGCTATTTAAAAGAATAATATACTTTTTATAAATTATTTGTTTAATCTTATTGGGTATTTTATAATTTCCTTTATATATATCAAAAATATTTTTGTTTATTATTTCTAAACCTTGAAAATGATAATGTAATAATTTAAAATCATTTACAAATATGACATCATTAATTAAAATAATTTTTTTATCAGTAATATTCCAAGGAGCAGCATTTAATCCAAGATGGTTTGAAATAGATATAAAATCAAATAAATTGGGCATTTCATTTAAATACAGTTGATCCCCGTATACTTGATTAGTAGGATTCATTGAGCATGATTCTGTACATTTTTTTAACCACCATTTTAGAGCTATTTTACCATCATTATCATTTTTAAAGCCAATAAATCCTGCATTATAAATTCCTGAACTTTTGATATCATTTAAAAAAAATTCAATATTTGATCTATGTGGAGTAAGTATTACTGATTTGTCTGATATGTTTTTAATAACTTCACTTAGATTTCCGAATATACATGAATCTGCATCTATATAAAATATCCACTTATTTTTATCTTTAAAAAAATTAAAAATATGAGAAATAAAATAAGGCTTGCATGTCCAACAATACTCTGCAATACTTCTTTCGTTTCTTAATTTTAATAAACTTTCATTTTCAAAATTTTTAAACGAAATAATATTTAAAATGTCGGAATTAATTTGACTTAAAATTTTATCAGATTCTTCATCTAGAGATAAGATATAAAAATTGGAATTAAAATGAAATTTTTGAAAACTCTTAAATAGTGCAATAGCTCTGTATGCATATTTTCCCTGCACAATGGTGCATATATCAAAATTATTCTCTAAAATATCCATCAAATAAAATATTTATAAATACAATTTTCCAAATAATCAAATTGAGTATCAATATCTTTTTCGAAACCTTTAAAGTAATTAGGAATTTTAAGATCATAATCAATTCCTCCTTTGACTATATTCAAATTTGCTTTCATGTTTAAACAATTCTCTAAAATTTTAACAACTTCAATAATGCTGTATTTTTTGGGGTAAAAAATATCTAAAATCTCGTTTTTGATATTTTTCTTTATCAAAATGTCTAAATAACAAGTTAGTTTATTTACATCTAGAAAATATCTTGTGGAATTTTCTAATATCTCTATTTTTTGTGATGCTTGAATTTTATAAATGAAATTATTTATCAATGTGTTTTTATTATTACTATTACCAACAACTTGTGGTAGCCTTAAAATTAGAAAATTTTTAAAGTTAGATATAATATACTGTTCGATATCTCTTTTATGACTATAATATGAATTTAAATTATCCATATTTAAAGAAAGTAGACAACTGCTGAAATAAACAAATGTTTGACTTTTTGAAATTAATTCAAAATTTTTAATTTTGTCTAATTCTCTTCTAAATTCAAAATCATTAACACAATTTGAATTTGAAACACCAGAAGCGAAAAAAATATAATTATCTAAATCTATCTTGTTAAGACTTTTTGCGATTAGTCCATTTCCAATTATCATAGTATCTTATAAAGTAAATGAAATATACTCTTCATCTTTTTGTATATCAATCCAATCAACAACACTCATTAAATTTATATCTATATTCTTATAGAATTTATTGTTAACTTTTAATTTGAATGTTTTATTTTTTGAAAATATATTTTCATTAGTATAGTTTAATTTGATATGATCAAATTTAATTGCTCTTAATTTAAGAGTAATGTAAGTATATAATTTTGCTTTATCAGACATGTCTTTAATGTTCTCTACATTGAAATTATGTAAATTAAGTAAAAGATTTTCATAATTTTCCTTTGTATTTAAATCTACTGTAAATCCCATTTTATCATATCTTCCAGATCCACATGTTATTACGGGTACATCAAAACATGGCAATTCCATTCCAATTGTTCCGCGAACTGTTATTCCAAAATCTATATAATTAAAAAAAGAAAATGTATTTATTTTAGTATCTGCATTTATGAATTTTATATTAGAAGGTAATATTCCAAATTCTTTTTCTAAGATCACTTTTTCCAATTGTTCCATCACTACTCCATCCATTTTCGATCTCCAGACATTAACTGGATGAACTTTTATTATCCAATTTATATTATTATTTTTTATTGCGATTCGTACTGTTTCAATTAACCATTCTTGATAATTTGAATAAATACTTTCACCATAAAAAAATGTTGCATCATAAAGTATATGACAAAAAATTACACAAATTTTTTTATTATTAACAAAACCTAATAATTCTGCTAAACTATCTTTAGTTTGAACTATTTCTTTTCCTTTATTTAATTCTTGGTAATTATATGTCCCATCATTTGCATAAAGTTCAGATATATATTTAGTTATTAAATTATAATCAATTTCATTTAATTTAAATAATTTGTCAAAAGTATAATTAGAAATTGACAAAGGATGCATTGCATAATTTTTCTTATTATATCTTTTAAAAGAAAATGATTCAGGAGTAGGCGAACTGATCCATTGTATCACATCTATATTATTATAAATACACAAATCAAATATCTCTCCAGAAGGAGTATAACCTTTTTCGGAAAAAAGTGCTTTTTCGAAATTATTTATAGAAATTATGGAATTAAATGCATGAATAGTCTTCAGTGAATCAATAATTAATTCTTTTAGATAAGACAAATGTTGGGTATTATTTTTATCTATTTCACCAATTCGAAAATGTCTTACAACTTTAGATAGAGTATTTTTACCTATTTTAACATTATTGAATTTAAAATTAATGAAGTCATCAAGATTATTTGATAAAATTGATTCAGCTTGATTATAAATTTCCGAATTATCTGGAAAATAATTTTCTAAATAAATTATTTCAACATGTCCGAAAGATAAAAATATATCTTCGATTAATTTATTTTTATTTTTCAATAAAATATGGACTTTATAGCCTTTTTTTAAAAGATAATATGAAATTAAAGATTCAAATTTTGCAGTAGGAACTATTGTAGATAGACATGAAATTAAAATATTTTTGCTATAATTTTTACTTTTAACCTTTATATTTCTTGATTTGAAAGCCCACATAAACAGGTCAATTCTTAAAAATATTCTATTTAATTGTTTATTTATAAAGTTCAACATTTATTAAATTTTTTGAAATAGATTCCGCGATAAAAAAATCATCAATATTATCTATATCAATTGATTCGCTTAGTTTCATAAAAAATGGTAATATTTCTCCAACTAATAATCCTTTATCAATAACATTATATTTAGTGATGTAAATTGCGGCACCATTTCTTGCAAAATAGATTTTTTTATCTTGTCTAGAAAATTTTAAATTTGTACCTGAATTGATATATTCCAAGAAACTATAATTGTTTAAAATCATTAAAGATTCTGGATTAAAATTATGAGGAACTTTTGTACACGACACTAAACTGTCAGCACTAGGTGAATTTAGGAATAAATCTAATGCTTCATCTATATGTTTTGAATTTCTTAATGGAGATGTTGCTTGTAAAGTTATTATTAAATCTGGCACATAACTTTGATTTCTGTTTAATTGATCTAATACATAATGTATAACAGGCAAAGTTGGTGTATTGTCTTCTGATAATTCTTTTGGTCTTAAACCAGGGATTTCTGCCCCAAAAGATTCAGATATTTTTGCAATCTCAGGATCATCAGTTGAAACTATAATTTTATTTATATATTTCGAATCTTTTGCAGCTTTAATTGTCCAATAAATTAAAGGCTTGCCATTAAAATCTTTTATATTTTTTTGAGGTAATCCTTTTGATCCTCCTCTAGCTGGAATTACTGCTAAAATTTTCATTTAATCATAATTTAAACCCTCTTAACCTATCCCTAGTTTTATCAGTATATGTATCAGTAATTTTAATTAAAATATCACTGATGCATAATATTATAAAATTATATAAGACATATAATATCAATCGAAAGAAAAACGAAATAGAATTTGGTATCAAAGTTTCGTTGAATAGACTTATGATTAAAACTTGTAAAGCATATTGATTTATATAAATAGGATATGATAAAGCCCCAAGTTTTTTATCTAAATTAAATGATTGCTCATTTTGATGATTTCTAAAATTTGGTATAATTAAATAATGTAGAAGATTTATTGAAATATAAATTGAAATTACATTTAAATAATCATTTTTTGCATAATGGAAAAGTTGAAATAAGGATAGTATGGCAAAAACTGAAAATAAAAGTTTATCAAATATTTTATTATTTTTATTTGAAATTTTAGAAATAAAAATCCCTGTTAAAAAATGAGGGGCCCATTGAAATTGATTAATAAAGCTAATATTTAAAATATTTACACTTTGGTAATATAAATTATTAATTGAAATTAAAAATAATATTAAAAGTAGAATAAGTGTTGTTTTGAAGAGTTTTGTTTTGAATGCTAAATATATAAACCAATAAAAAATAATTTCTATAAATATTGCCCATGAATATCTTACAAAAGTATAATATAATTCATTCTTTGATAATAAAATCTTATTGAAAAAAATATTAAAAGGGAAAAAGGGGCTAAGTAATGTATAAATGATATTATTTTTATTAATCAATGATGTTGATAAAATTTCATTACCATCTATTATTGCTATACCATTACAATATAATAAATAATGTATGGTGATTGATAAAATTGCTGCTAAGAAAAGTGGTGGAGAAATTCTTAAATATCTATTTATTATAAAATTATTTAGTTTATTCTTGTACCAATAGTTAATTGAATTATACATTAGATATCCTGATAAAACAAAAAAACTTGAAACCGCTACATTTCCAAGTTGTAATTTTCCAATTTTGATCTCTGGTAAGAATAAACTTAAACTATGACTCCAAAGCACAAATAATGCTAAAAAAAATCTATATGTTCCTTGATAATTGAATTTTTCTATACTTTTCATTAATAAGTTATAGTTTTTTGTATTTCGATATTACCAATTTTTTCTAAAATTTCTGCAATTTTTATTCCAGCATTACCATCACCATAGATTGTCTCCATTTTATATGGGCCATTAGAAATTTGTTTTCTGATAGCAGAATATACCTCTTCTTCATTGTTATTTACATCAATTACATTCTTGCCTCTCTCTCTTGATTTTTGTCTTGATCCAATATTAACACATGGGGTGCCAATAAACGCTCCTTCTCTAATTCCTGAAGACGAATTACCAACCAAACACAATGTTCTTTTCATTAATTTAACATAAGTGTCAATTGGCAAATTTTTAAAAAAATGTACTTGACTTGTGCTATTTTGTTCTCTCCATTTTCTAATACCTTTAGATATATCCTCTGAACCAGCATCTGAATTTGGCCACAAAACAATTGCTTGTATGTTTAATCTTTTTACTGCATTTAAAGTCGTTAGAATTTGTTTTTCACCTTCTCCGAATTCTGTAGTTACAGGATGTTGTGAAATTAAAATAAAATCTTTTGATAAGTCTAACTTATGTCCTACACCATCTAAAAACAAATCAGGCTGAATTTCAATTCCAACAGGATCATTTTTTAAAATTTTCGCAACTAAATCTATTCTTGGACAACCAACCATGAATACATTCTTAGGATTTTCTCCTAATTTAATAATTCTCTCATATGCATCATTACTAGATGGGAAATGAATATGTGCAAATTTTGTAATAGCATGCCTTATACTTTCATCAATTGTACCAGTTACTTCACCACCCATAGTGTGAACTAATGGGATATTCATATATGCCGCAGCTAAAGTGGTTGCCATAGTTTCAAAACGATCACCAACTGTAATTACAAAATCTGGCTTAATTTTACTGAAAACAGTGGAAAGCTCAATCAATCCAATTCCGGTTGATTTTGCCATAGTAATTGGATTTTCACCTTCTAGTAATGTGTATATTTCCTCGTTAATAAAAAATCCATCATTTTTAATTAAATCCACTACGGAGCCATATCTATCCAACAAAGAAGATGCTGTAGCAACAATTTGGAGTTCTAGATTTTTATTTTCTTTAATTGCAAACATTGCAGATTTAATTGAACTGTAATTAGCTCTTGAACCTATCACAACACAAATTTTTTTCATATTATATCTTCTTTTCTTAATAAATTGTTTTGTTTCAAATCTTTATTTATTCTCTTCCCAACAACATCTTTCCATTGATTTGCCGAAATTCCTGTACCAGGTTTTTTGAAGTCTAGGTCTTCATATTTTAAGATATGACCAGATTTTAAATTTTTATTAATTATTATGCTTTTTTGAAAAATTAATTTCATATCAGAAAATTTTTCAATATTGTTTTTATCTATAGGATTTTCTAACATTTCCCAGATTTCTTTAATTCCAGTTGTAAATATTTTAAAATCATTAGGTTCCATTGAATTTTTTGCATCACTTCCATACATCAATTTGGAAAATGTAAAGTGCTTTTCTATATATTTTGCACCAATGGCTGCTGCTGCAAATGATGCAGCAAATCCTAATGTGTGGTCAGAAAATCCAGGTACACATTTATATCTATTTTCAATTTCCTTAATAACATTTAATCCTACATTTGAAGGAGGACAAGGATATTCAGAAGTACACTGCATTATTATTAGGTCATTATTTTTTAAGATTTCATATGCTGCATCAATTTCTGTAAAATCACTCATACCCGATGATAAAATTATTTTCTTGTTTGTTTTAGAAACTTTAGAAAGAAGTGGGGTATTAGTAACTTCACCAGATGGTATTTTATAAAATTCAACTTCAATTTTTTCTAAAAGATCAACAGCTTCTAATGAAAATGGCGAAGACATGAATTTCACACTATTTTTATCACAAACTTTTTTTAATAAAGCCCACTGTTCTTCTGTAAATGATGTTCTTTTAAAATATTCATATCTTGATTCAGTATTAAAGTATGATGGTGATGGTGCATTTTCAAGTGTTTCAGCATGTGCAATATGTGTTTGAAATTTTACAACATCAGCTCCTGCCAATGCAGCTGCCTCAATTAAATTTATTGCATTTCCAAAAGAACCATCATGAACAGAACCAATTTCAGCTATAATCATTTTATCATATTTTTGTTTCAATATATTTTAAGGCCCTCAATACTCCTTCTTCTAAAGAAATCTTAGGCTTATAGAAAGATAACATCTTATTATTATCTGAGCATCTATACATAACACCAACTGGTTTTTCGGTCCTTAATATAATGCCATTTTGTGGTTGCCATTTTGAAACTTTAAACACCAATTCTGATAAATCTAAAAATGATGTTGGTACTCCACTTCCCAAATTAATTGGTTCTATAATATCTTGTTTTACGGCCTCCATAGTTGCTTCGATTATATCTTCTATGTGAATAAAATCTCGAACTTGAGTTCCATCACCCCATATTTCAAATTTATCAACTTTTTGAACGACTCTCTTAATAAATGAAGGGAAGGGGTAATCAAAATCCTGAGTTTCTCCGTAACCACTAAATGGTCTAAAAATATATACCTTAATACCATATTGTTTTGCAAAATGTGCCAGATACTCACCCGATAATTTTGCCCAACCGTATGTGAAATCAGGAGACTGCATATTTAAAATATCAATATCAGACTCTTTCAATTTATGTTGACTACCTTTGCCTTGTAAATTTATAGGATATGCTGCAGAAGAACTGAAATAAATTATTTTAGTTTGTTTAGTTCGAACAGCCCAATTAAAAAATTCAGCGTCTATTGACAAATCAGTAGCAACTGCTAAAGGATCATTTTCAATAGTTTCTCTTCCTCCTACAATAGCAGCTAAATGTATAATTAAATCAAATTTAATTGTACAATCTTTAAAAAATGTTCTACAATCATTCCCCTCCTTTATATCAACACCAATTATTTCATGATTCATCTTTTTGAAATAATTAACATATGATTGGCCAACAAAACCTTTATGTCCAGTAATAAGAATCTTCATGTTAAAATTTATTTTATATTAGAAATTATAGATTTCCACTCTTGAAATGCAAGATATGATTGTTCTGGTAAGTAATTTTTAATACTTTCAGGATCTAAATTTAGATCTATTAGAAGTTTTAAATTATTTTCAAGGCCAATATATTCTCTTTTCATATCTTCAATTAATGAATATCTACCTGTAGAACCTAATGTTCTGTCACTTAAAACTCCTGGTTTTGAAAAAATAACCTGATTCCCCTTTGATTGTAAGTAATAAGCTGCCCATATATCATCCATTCTGCCAATATGTGGAAATAGAAAATAATCGGAAACTACCGATCTTGATATTATAGTATTTTGTGAATTAAAGGGACTTGGTTTATTTGATGAAAAAGGAAATTGTGATTTATCAAATTTACAATATGGGTTATTAATCATTCTACAAACAGCATCTACATCGGGTTCACCATCCCAAAAAATAGCTTGAACTTTAGGAATAATTTCTAACTCCTCATATTTATCATAATTTCTAAAAGAAACTCTTTCTAAAGGAAAACCACGATGCCATAAATTAGGATGTTCTCTTAAAGAGCCGATTGAATCAAAAACGATGTCATCAGTTAAATAAACTTTTGTTTTAACTTTTTTATCAACATAAATTTCATCACACCAATTATCATAAGGTATATTATCATCATCAATAATTGCAATTATATCTGCACCTTTAATATAAGCTTCTAGAATTGCAAAATTTCTTCTTTGTATACATTTCCAACCAATTAAATCACTTAGTTTTTTGAAATTATTTTCTTGATATTCAGGTGATAAATATGTTACATTATTTAAATTTTCATAAAGATGATGGGGTGTTTTGGTATCACCTGCGACTATTACATGCCAGTCTTTAAGATTTGCATATTTTAATAATGCTTCGGTTGGGGGATTAATTGTTGTTGTAGCAATGATTTTCTTCATATATTATTAATTGATTAAAAAATTAGATTGTAAATTAATTGGATCATATGTTAATTTAAAAGTTTCTTTCCCATTCTTAATCAATTTAGAATACAAGTCTTTATCGATTGTGATTTTGTTCATATTTTCAACAAAATCTTCTCCTTTATTTGATAATAAACAATTAACTCCATCAATCAAATAAGGATTTCCTAATTGTAAATTTTCATGACCAATAATTGGAATCCCATATGAAAGCCCATCAATAACTCTTGTTCTATTTCCAACTTTAATTGGAATAGGTATTAATAAAGAATTAATTTTAGAAAATATTTCTTCTAAATTCTCAATAAAACCAATATATTCAACTTCAGGAAATTTTTCCAAAAGTAATTTCGTTTTTGAATCAATAGGTGTTCTACCTCCTATTAATATTTTGCATCCACCAACTCCCCATTTTTTTTGTGCACAAGGTAATATATCTTCAAATAATAGTTTTAAACCTGAAGTGGAACCAGTTCCGGTTAAATTACCATAAAAAAGGAATACTTTCTCACTTAAGAATTCTTTTGTAAATAAGGAGTTATTAGGATATGGAAACGGGTAAAATAAAGCATTAAGACCCAAGTTATTTAAACGTTTTTTTGAAGATAATGATGCGCAAATAATTTTTTCAAATTTAGATCTGCAAAAAAAATAGGGAGTAGCTTTAATAATAAAAAAATATAACATTGAAAAAAAATTTAAAATTTCTTTTTTGTTATACTTCAGTTTTTCTAAAAAAGTATGATATTCGATTTCGTAACTTAAATCTCCTAACCACAAAGTTTTATAATTTGCTTTAATATTTCGACATTCAAATCCAGATGCGATATCAAAACAAACTATTTTATTAAAGCTTTTGTTTGAAAGAATAGATTGTTTAAATAATTGATAATAAATAAATGTTTTTTTCCAAGGAAAAAAAGAATATTGGATATCTTTTTCAATTAAAATGACATTTAAAGAAGAATTATTTAAACTATTTTTTAGAAGATTTGCACTTACATTGTCATTTTTTTTATTTTTAGTAAAAATATATAAATCGATTTCAAAATTAGAATCAAGTAATTGATTTATATATAAATAAAATATTGAACTACTAGCGCCGGTGAATTTATTGGGTATAACACTACAAAATAAACTTATTTTTTCTTTCATAAATTAATAAAAAATTACATTTTGAATAATGGAATTGAACTTAGGGAATATTTTAGTAAAATTTCTTTTGGACAAATATTTCTTATTGATTCGTATTTTTCTGATCTTTCTAAATAAATATTATTATCACACATACTTTCTAGCATTTCTTTAATTGCAGAAAATATTTCTAAACTTGTATTATCTTCGATAATAAGATTATTATATTTAAATTTATACCCTATTAAAATTTCTGGATATAATTTAATAATTTTTTCTAGATTAACTTCCTCTTTATCTTTTATTACTCTCTTATAAAGACATATATCATATTTATTATAAGATCCTAATCTATGTGGGAAGCAATCAATTAAGAGACATGGAATACCAGAACTATTTGAAATTAAATATGGACCCGATTGTTGACCGATAAAAAATATACAATTAGTTAATAAAAAAATATTTAGTAGTTTATATTCTTTAAAATTTACGAAATTAAAAACGTTTTTATTATCAACAAAATTAAGATCGGTGTAGTCACCTATGATAGCTACGTTATAATTATTATTTATGAGATAATTTATACCTTGGATATAATTTTCAGGATTTGTATTTCTCATTTTTGTAGAAAAATCCGAACCTTCACCTTTTCTTCTAAACAATATAGTTACAAAATTTTTGTCAAAAAAATTTGGAAATGAATTTTCAATAATTTTTCTAGCAGTATCTTTTGTTTTCTGTTGTAATTCTAATTTATTACCTATATTTTCCTGAAGTAATCGAACATAACCAGAAAAATCATTTATTTTATATTTAAAATTTAATTCTTCATTACCAGTAAAAACTTGATCAAAAATATATGGATTAACTGAGTAATAATTATGAAAATCGTTAACTATTACTCTGTTAAAAAATAAGGAATTGAAAAAATTAATTAAAAATCTTAAAAAAAATAATCTTAAATTTAATATGTAGCGATTATTAGTTAGAAAAAGTCCTTTGTAATAAAATACATTAGCAGATTTGTGAAAGCAATCAAATAAATAAGTATTAACATTAGGATGAAAAATAACTAAAATAGAAATTCGTTGGGGATAAAATAATCTTGCTATAACATCATTTCCTGCAATAGTATGACCGAAAGACCAATGAAAAAAGGGATGAATTACTTTTGTAATCCAAATATTTCTATTGAACAAAAAGAAAGGAATTAAACAAATAGATTCAATAGAAATTAATAAGGTCAGAATTAATTTATTAAATAAGTGATAAGTTTTGTAAATTAAATTTTTTACTTTTTTCAATTAGTAAAATTGTTTGTAATAAATAATTTTATGAATTCTGAAGTATCATTTTTTTTAAATTCGATGTTGAATAGCCATGACTCCTGTCTATATAGTATATATTTTTACAGTATTCAAACCCAGTTATTGTTTTGCCAAAATAATCATCGCCAATAAATCTAATATCAAAATTATTTTTCTCTAAAATACAGCTAAGCTCTTCTTCATTCTTATATGCAATTACTTCATCTACATATTTTATAGATTCAATAATTAACTTTCTTTCAGATAAACTGAAAATTGGACTATTTTTTTGTGGGTTTATTAATTTAGAAAATTCATTGCCACAGTTTAATCCTATTGTCAAGAAATCACAATGTTCTTTACATTCTTTTAACATCAAGATATGACCAGGATGACATAAATCAAATACACCACAAGCAAAACCTTTAATCATTTGATATCGCAATTGTATCTAAAATAATATGTAAAATTGTTTGATGGAAACATTCCACAATTCCATACGAATTGGAGTTAACATGAAAATTAAAATCTCCTAATTTATTTAATGAGTTTTTACAATTGAAACCCGTTAATGTTATAATTTTATTTTGCTTTTCTTTGGCATATAAAGAGGCATTCAAAATATTTTTAGACTCACCAGAGGAGCTTATTGAAACAAGTATATCATTTTTTTTCAAATGTATAGAAAGCCATTCTTTAATTGCATTATCATACCCATAGTCATTAGAAAAACATGTTATCAATGCTGGATCTGAAAATGAAAAAGTAGGAATTTTTAATATTTTAGCAAAATCCTCCATCATATGTGAACATATTGAATTAGATCCACCATTACCAATAAAAAATATTCTAAGGTCAGATTTTTTATTGTTTATTAGAGTTACGCACCTTGAAATTTGATTTTTTAAATCAAGGTCGTTAAAATAGTAATTAAATATATTATTGTAATTATTTATCATAGTTTAATTGATTTTTTGTTACCAAGGTATTGAGTTGCTAAATAACCTGCAGAATTTCCATATAATCCTAATTCTTTAGATTCTATGTTTAGAAAAGAAAGTATGCTAGATATTGAAAAAAACGCATCGCCCGCTCCTACAGTATCTTTGATATTCTGATTTTTTATATTGCTAGAACAAATTAAGGGTTTAATACCTTTCTTAAATATAATACACCCATTTTTTCCTAAAGTAATGGCACCTTGTTTAGATTTTAATTTAGTTGCAATAGAAATGATTTTTTTTTCATAGTTATCATCTCTATTATTAAGAGCTAAATCTGCTTCTCTTTTATCAATACAAAAATAATCGCAATTGTTATATTTCGTTATTAAATTAAAGCCATAATTCAAACTATTTGTTTGAGCCATTAAGCACTTGAATTTAGTAATCTTATTTATACGATTAATGATTTTTTTATTTTCAAATAAACCATGGCCAAAATCAGCTATTAAAATAATATCACATGAGCTTTCTATTTCGTTGATTTTACTTATTATAGAATTTTCTTCTAGATTATTTAGTTTTGAATTTACATTTTCAATTACTTCTAATAATTTGTTTGATTGAAAAGTATAATCTACAAATCTTTTTTTAATTATTGTTGGATTATTTTTACTTACATGAAAGTCGAATTTAATATTTTTACTAATATTATTTGATATAAATGGTTTTAATTCGGTTAAATTATTTTCACCTAAAACAGTCAACAATTTTACATTTTTACTTAATTGTGATATATGATTAGCTATTGCTAAAACTCCACCACAATGGTATTCACAATTTAAAAGATTTGCTGTAATAGTTGGAGATTTCGATGATTTACCTATCGGTTCTATAAATTGATAAGCATCAATAATAGTATCACCTATTATACCAATTTTGATCTTTTGTATTTTAGTTCGTAATGATTTTGGAATTGTTTTTATCATTTTAAATATTTAAACCAAGTTTTTGTTGCTTCATTAATACTTTCTGCTTCCCAAATTGGAGCTTCTTCCCAATATGAAATATTTTCTAGCATGTTTTTAACCCCAATTTCAAAAGTAATTTTAGGTTTCCAATTTAAATCTTCAGTAATTTTTTTAATGTTTGCAAATGTTTTATCTGGTTCTCCTGGCCTTTTGGGTATATTAATAACAGTGCCTTCTAATAATTTTACAAGTAAATTTATTGAGTATGTATTTCCGCTACCAACATTATATATTTTACCAATTGATTTTTTGTTCGACAAACATGTAATAAATGCATCAACCACATCAGTTACATAAGTAAAATCTCTAGTTTGATTACCATCACCAACTACTGTAAAAGGTTTATTATTTATTTTCTGAGCCAGAAATACTCCAAAAACTGCTCCATATGTTCCATTTGTTCTACTTCTTGGTCCATAAACATTGAATAATCTTAAAGAAGTTACATCTAAATTATAATACTTAGAATATGCAAATGCATATTGTTCACCCAAAAACTTTGTTAATGCATATGGATATTGACAATCAATTTTTTCATTTTCATCTGTAGGAAAATTCTTTGGTATTCCATAACATGAACTAGAAGCTGTATAGAAATATCTATTAATTCCATTGTTTCTACAAAATTCTAATGTTTGTATTGTGCCAGTTACATTTGAATTATGATAAGTAATGGGGTTTTCAATTGATGGGACAATATCTGCTAAAGCAGCTAGATGAAAAAAAGCATCAATTTTTTTATCTAATTTAATTTTAGATATGTTATTAATATCTTCTTTTAAAAAGATAAAACTTTTTAAATTCGTTAATATATCAATATTTTTTAATTGGCCATTTGACAAATTATCAATACCAATAACAAAATGTCCTTGATTGAGTAATTCTTCGCAAAGGTGGCTTCCTATAAAACCGGCGGCTCCAGTTACAATTATGTTCATTGTTATTTTGTTATTTAACTATTTAATACAAACTGCTATAAAATACCAGGCTAATTCAGAGAAAGAGGTAGATACAACTTCGTCGGACATCGAAAATATAAAAACATTGGAAAATGATTTGTTTAATTTATTTTTAAAATCATCGTACTCAAATTCAAAGGGGTGGGATTCTTTTCTTCTTATTGAAGCGTATTTGTTACTATTTTTATTGGGTGTTCCAATTACAGCAACTCCGTCTTTTTTTAATAGATTTGCATATTGTTTAATAACAAAATCAATTGTAGAATAATCAAAATGTTCAATTACATCCATTGAACATATTCCATCAAACTTTTCAACATACTCTTTTTTATAATCAAGTAAATTAAAGGATTCAAATTTAATGTTATCTTTTAAATGTGTTTTTTGACAATATTCTACCAAATCATTATCGATATCTACTGCAGTTAATACATTTTTAAATTGGCTTGATAAAAATACTGATCCAAATCCATGTCCACACCCAATATCAATTACTTGCTTTTTTTCTTTTAATATTTTTGATGCAAACTTGTATCTTGCAAGAATAATAAAAAAATCAAACGGGTTTTCCGTAAATGTATATCCTTGATGCACTGATAGCATTTCTTTAACTTGACCAGTGCTGTCTCTAAATAGTTTTTGCTTTTGCATTATTTGTAAATTAAATTTAATTGATTATGTCTTGTTTCGTCAAAATATTTATTTTTCCATCTTTAATTTCATAAATAGAATCACAATTCTGAATTGTTGAAAATCTATGCGTTATTATTACTAAAGTTATTATACCTTTTAATTTTTTAATTTCTTCGACAATTAAATTTTCAGTGTTTTGGTCCAATGCGCTAGTAGATTCATCTAAAATTAAAACATTTTTCTTAAAATAAAAAGCTCTTGCTAATGCAATTCTTTGTTTTTGGCCACCAGACAATCTCATGCCTCTTTCTCCAATAATTGTATTTAATCCTAACGGTAAATCTGATAATAAATCAGATAATTGTGCTTTCTTTACAGACTCATTAATAGCATTTAAGTCAATGTTTTCTTCCTCCAAGCCAAAAGCAATATTCTTACAAATTGTATTATCCAATAAAAATATATCTTGAGGAATATAAGCAAAATTGGATTTAATTAAGAAATTAGAATTATCTGATAAATTATTATAGTGTATCTCGCCTTGAGTTGGTGACAAAAATCCCATTATTAAATTAATTAAAGTCGTTTTTCCACTCCCTGATTTACCAACAATACCTATAGATTGTCCTTTTTTCAATAGAAAATCAACTTCATCAAATATTTTATGGCTTTGATTTTTATAATTAAAGGAGACATTTTTAAATTCTAATTTTTCAAAATCATGAATTTCAAAATTATGGTTAACTCTTAAATTAGCACCTTTAGCAACTTTTATGTTTTTTAATTCATTACATAAATCTCTTGTCGCAATTCTTCCAAATCTAAGTTGAGATATTGAACTAGAAATTAAATTCAATGATGGGAGTATTCTTATTGCAGCAACTCCAAACATACCTAATAAAGGAATTACTAAATCAAGATTTTTAGTAAAAAAAAGATTATACATTACTATAATTACTAAAAAAGAAACAATAAAGAATTCCATAAAAAACCTAGGCGTTGCAATAATTATTTGGTAATTAGAAGTATTTAATGCGGCTATTTTTGAATCATTTTTAATTTTTTTTAAAAAATAATTTTCAACATTATATATTGCAACTTCCTTAAAACCATTAATTAATTCTTGTATA
>JACCDK010776219.1_pt1 | contig 37619 bp, 38 predicted proteins | sample 7445871 | NCBI WGS metagenome assembly JACCDK01 (sample SAMN15323436, study PRJNA562643) | freshwater metagenome | isolation source: river surface water | place: USA:Blue River Watershed | collected 2017-08-15 | reverse complement strand
CATAGGTGTTGGAGTATTTGTAGATTCTTGCCGTACGTGCGAAAACTGCGCCAAAGGTTTGCAGCAATACTGCCTTGAAGGAATGACTGGAACGTACAACAGTCTCGAACGAAAAGGTGGAGAACAAACTCGAGGTGGCTATTCAAACAAATTCGTGATTAACGAAGATTACGCTGTTCATATTCCAAAAAATCTTCCCCTTGAAGGTGTGGCTCCACTTTTGTGCGCTGGAATAACTCTGTACTCCCCTATTAAGCATTTTAATGTTGGACCTAAGACGAAAGTTGCTGTCATGGGCCTCGGCGGATTAGGACACATGGGAGTAAAATTTGCAGTTGCTATGGGAGCAGAAGTAACTGTTCTTTCTCACTCATCAAATAAGAAATCTGATGCTCTTGCTATGGGTGCACACCATTTCGTCTGCACAAAAGATGAAGGTGCTTTGTCTGCCTTAAAGAAGAGCTTCGATATCATCTTGAATACTGTAAGTGCGGAACTAGACATCAATGAGTATTTACAGACTCTCAAACTTGATGGAACGTTAGTTGTAATTGGTTTACCTGGAAAACCGTATGCGGTTCATGCCGGTGTGATGCTAGATGGTCGACGTTCCTTAACCGGATCGATGATTGGCGGGGTTTCTGAACTGCAAGAGATGCTGAACTTCTGCGGTGATAAAAATATCGTTAGTGACGTTGAAGTGATAAAAGCTGATTATGCAAATACCGCATACGATCGAACCGTTGCTAGTGATGTGAAATATCGCTTCGTAATTGATGCAACTACTTTTTAGCCCAGAAAACTGTTGAGAACATAAACAAAAACCGGCGCTATGGCTAGCGCTGGAAGCAAATTCCCAACTGCAATCTCTTTTATACGCAATAGACGTAATCCAATTGACAGGAGCATCAAGCCTCCCACGATGGTCATGGCATCTATTTGATATTGGGCCAGAATACTTCCAAGAGCAAAACCGATAACAGTCCAAATACCTTGATAAATTCCAACGGGTATGGAAGATGCAGCTACTCCCCAACCCAAAGACGAAGCAAAAGCTATCGCTGCAAAAAAGTCCAGAATGGATTTCAAAGACAACTGATCGATACCAGTACCCATGCCATCGCTTATACTTCCCAAAATTGCAAGTGGGCCAATAACAAAAAGAAGTGAAGATGATACAAATCCTTCTACGAAAGTACCTTCTTTGTTAGCACCAAATCTATTTCGAAGATTTTCGCCCACATTCTCAAGCCGAATTTCCAGTTTTAACGCGGAACCAATAAGGCCACCGATTAGTAAAGAACCTAAAATGCTGAGCAAAGTCCATCCTTTGGGCAAGGATTGAGAAAATTGCGAAGAAAACATCGGTATGACAGCACTTGCCGCGGCGAGGATGGTGATTAAACCCAAGATATCGGTAATTAACTCACGAGTCTTCATACTTAAACGAGACCCCGCTAGAACACCCACGGCTGAACCTGCAATGATGGTGAGAACATTGATCAATGTTCCTAATCCGATAATCACGCTAACAACCTCATTTACTAATTATAGCCGTAGACTGAGCGAATGAGTTCAGAAGAATCAAAAAATTTCTTGTCGGAATTCCTTCGACCACACAGAACTATTCCCCAAACATCATGGGCAGCCAAACATCGATGGGATCTATCTTTTTCACGTGCGGCAATACTTTTCTTCGGATTATTTATTTTTGGTTTGGGTGATTCCTTGCTCGTTCAAAGCAATACAGGAAATGCACCTTGGACTGTTCTTGCACAAGGAGTAGCGAATAAATTAGATATATCCATTGGAGTCTCAACTTTTGCTATCAGCACTCTGGTATTGCTTTTATGGATTCCTCTGCGCGAAAAGCCGGGATTTGGAACGATTGCTAATATCGTAATTATCGCTAGTGCAATTCAATTAGGAATAAATGTTTTTCCCTTATCAAATCATTTCTTAGTTGGTGTGGTAATGGATCTTGTTGGTATCGCTCTGGTAGGAATCGGTTCAGCTTTGTACATAACGTGTGCGCTCGGGCCAGGTCCTCGCGATGGATTGATGACAGCGCTTCATAAACGTACGGGCATCCGAGTAGGCCGCGTTCGACTCGGTATCGAAGGAACTGTTCTCGTACTCGGAGCTCTGCTCGGTGGCACTGTCGGCCTCGGAACGGCCCTTTTTGCTCTGCTTATAGGTCAATCCATCGCTATTGCTCTGGGTGTTGTTTCACGAATTACCCATCAGTAGTCGATAGTCTTCGTGTACTTCCTCCGGTCTGTGAGCCGTTATTTCACACGGGGTCGCAAACACCCCCGATAACAAAATCAGGAAGGTCAGTCATGCTCGATAAATACTTCAAAATCACTGAACGTGGTTCAACTCTCGGTCGCGAAATTCGTGGCGGAGTTGTTACGTTCTTCACGATGGCTTACATCGTTGCACTAAATCCGCTCATCATCGGTCTTAGCAAAGATGCTGATGGCAAATATCTCGGTGGCGGAGATGCACCAAACCTTGCACTCGTGGCAGCTGCTACAGCATTGATCGCAGGAGTTCTAACCATCCTCATGGGTGTGGTTGGAAATTATCCTTTAGCTCTTGCAACGGGCTTAGGTTTAAATACATTCGTCGCCGTCGGTATCGCCTCCAAAATGTCGTGGGCTGATGCCATGGGTCTAGTGGTTCTGGAAGGAATCATTATTACCGTGCTCGTTCTAACCGGATTTAGAACCGCGGTGTTTCGTGCAGTTCCAGCACAATTGAAGATTGCAATTTCAGTTGGTATTGGATTATTTATTGCTCTCATTGGCTTGGTCGATGCAGGCTTCGTTCGTCGCACAGGTTCTGGACCAGTTCCAGTAACCCTTGGCGATAATGGAACACTTGTTGGCTGGCCTGTAATTATCTTCGCACTCGGTCTCTTCTTGATGATTGCTTTGTTGGTTAAGAAGGTAAAGGGTGCTCTGCTTATTGGTATTGCTGTGGCAACAGTTGCGGCAATCGCAGTTGAATCAGCGTTTAAAATTGGTCCAAACTTTATTGCTCCCGATAAGGTCAATCCAAAGGGATGGGGATTAAATGTTCCTAGCGTTCCATCTGATGTAATTGCTACGCCAGACTTTGGATTACTCGGACAATTCTCACTCTTCGGTTCATTTGAACGTATTTCAGTAGTTGCGGCAATCTTGATTGTTTTCACGCTGCTGTTATCTGATTTCTTTGACACCGTCGGAACAGTGACTGCAATTGGACATGAATCTGGATTAATCGATTCAAAGGGCAACATTCCGAATAATGATCGAATTCTGCTCGTTGACTCACTCGCTGCTGTTGCTGGTGGTGCTGGAAGTATTTCTTCAAACACCAGCTACATCGAATCAGCATCTGGTGTAGGTGAAGGAGCTCGTACAGGTTTTGCCTCTGTTGTAACGGGCATACTTTTCTTGCTAACTACTTTCTTGGCACCTTTGGTTGCAGTTATTCCTTACGAAGCAGCAACACCAGCATTGGTGATTGTTGGCTTCTTAATGATGACTCAAATCAAAGGAATCGACTGGGCTGATTACGGAATTGCAATTCCTGCATTCCTCACAATCATTCTGATGCCATTTACCTACAATATTTCTGTTGGTATTGGCGCTGGTTTCGTATCCCACGTTGTAATTCGCCTTGTCCAAGGTCGTCGAAAAGAAGTACATCCCCTACTTATTCTCGTGAGCATTTTGTTCATGGTTTACTTCTTAGCTTCACCAATTAATACCTGGCTTGGATAAATAACTAATAAGCAATAGCGCGGGGCTAATTAGCTCCGCGCTATTGCTTTGTCCATTTGATGGCGTGTCTACCTTCGGATATCAAAATCTTGTTTACTTGCGAAAAAGGTTTACTACCAAAGAATCCTCTATAAGCCGATAATGGGCTCGGATGAATGCCAATGACTTTTCGTTCTTCCGGAAAAAAATGAGCTAATTCTTGTGCTTGATTACCCCAGAAAACGCCGACAATTCCCATATTTGCCAATACTTGCGCAACGTTTCTCGTAAATTCATACCACAATGGATGAACTTCCTTATTTCGTAGATCTAGAGTGAGACCTCGATTAAGTAGCATAACCCCCTGTTGGCTCAGAAAATCTAAATTTCCATTTGATATTTTGAATTCACCTATGTCAGTGGAAATTTCTTTGAAGATATTACGAAGCGATGCTGGTAGCTTTGCAATATCTTCATTGACGCTAAAGGCTAAACCTGTCGCATGATTTGGATTTGGATAGGGATCTTGCCCGAAAATGACCACAGACACTTCTTCTGGATCACATTCAAAGGCCTTAAGTATCAACTCTTTCCTGGGAACACAAGAAATGAAATCTATTTCTTTGTCTAAAACATCTAGCAGTGGTAGAGATGAAGCAAGGATCTCTTTCCAGCGAGGATCTAGTAATTGGTTAAGCGCGAGCAAAGAAACGTGAGCTTTCATAGGACACTTCAATTGGCAAACCAAAGACTGCACTCACATGTTCAGTTGTAATCACAGACTCTACAGGACCGCTAACAGCGATCTTTCCATCCTTGAGTAATATTGCATGAGTAGTCCCGACAGGAATTTCCTCAATATGGTGAGTTACTAAAACACTTGCGGGTGCGGTTGGGTCCATCGAGAATGCAGCAAATCTTCGCAGTAAGTCCTCACGTCCTCCTACGTCTAATCCAGCGGCAGGTTCATCAAGAAGGAGTAACTCTGGATCGGCCATCAAGGCTCGTGAAATGAGAACACGTTTTTTTTCACCAGAACTGAGTGTGGAAAATTTACGCTCGCCCAATTCACGAACTCCGAAAGTAGTCAATAACGCCACTGCCCGAGATTCATCCCACAGGTCATAGTTTTCATTCCAGCGACCCACAATTGCATAAGCTGCTGTGAGAACAACATCTCTTACCAATTCATCTGCCTCAACCATCGCTTCTAATGATGGAGATGCTAGACCAATGCGAGTCCTTAATTCGGATAAATCGACACGTCCTACCTGTTGATCCAACAAAATCGCTTTTCCTTTACTTGGAAATATTCGCGCGGCTAATACTCCTAAAAGAGTGGATTTACCAGCTCCATTTGGTCCCAGTACAACCCAACGTTCACCGCTGGCAATCCGAAAAGAAATGGGTCCTAGAATCTCTTTTCCGTCCCGCAACACACATACCCCGTCAAGAGTCAGGACTGATTGTGATGTCATAGAGCAAAAAGATAGCGCCTTACGTCGTATTCATAAGGCAATCAAGAGTAATTTCGCACATGTAATTGGCGATAATCTATATCCATGATGAGAGAGGGTGCACAAGAACATCGATATACGGGTTTAATCTTGCTCTCCGGAGTTGACTCCCCTGGTATTTCTTCAGCCCTGTTTTCAACCCTCGAACCGTTTTCCATCGTGGTGTTAGACATAGAACAAGTAGTAATCCGCTCACGTTTGATTCTCACAGTTTTGATTGAGCTTGATCCAGCCCATGCTTTGGCAGTTGAAGAGGATTTAAATCAATGTGCTACCGATTTAAATGTTGATATCGCAATATCTTTTGGACGAGAGCCTGCTGAATCTATTGCTCAAAAAACAGGGCTTGTACACGTAATTGCTTTGGGAGAGAAAATTACGCCTGGTGCAGTCGCAAATCTAGCAACACACATCGCCGAAGCTGGTGGGAATATAGAAAGAATTCATCGCAGCGCATCATTTCCTCTTACGGCCTTCGAATTTCTTGTTTCAGGAGCTCAATCCCAATCAATTAGAAGTTCAATCTCTCCTTCCGCAAAAAAATATGGGGTCGACGTTGCAGTTCAGGAAGCTGGTTTAAATAGATTTGCTCGCAAATTAGTTGTGATGGACGTTGATTCAACTCTAATTTCTCAAGAAGTTATTGATCTTTTGGCCGAAGTTGCGGGAGTTGGAACTCAAGTGAGTTTAATCACGGAACAAGCGATGCGAGGTGAGATAGATTTCGAATTCTCTCTTCGGCAACGGGTAAAACTTCTAGCAGGGCAACCGGAATCTATTATCGCCACAGTTTCTCAAAAAATTTCTCTTACCCCCGGTGCTCGTACCTTGATCCGAACACTAAAGAAACTAGGGCATGCTGTCGGTTTAGTTTCTGGTGGCTTTTCTCAAATTATTGATCCTATTTCTCGAGAACTAGGTATAACTCACACAAGATCGAACCAATTAGAAATTATCGATGGTATTTTGACCGGAAATTTGATTGGATCAATTATTGATCGCCCTGCTAAAGCACAAGCTTTAAAGGATTTCGCAGGAATAGAGGGCATTGCAATTTCGAACACCGTGGCAATCGGTGACGGTGCTAACGATCTGGATATGATTTCAACAGCTGGACTCGGTATTGCATTTAATGCGAAACCTAATGTTCAAGCTGCCGCCGACAGTACATTAAATGCACCCTACCTGGACTCTGTACTTTTCATGCTAGGAATTAGACGAGAAGATATTGAGGAATCAGAACGTTAAATTAAAGTCTGCACGCGTGAATATCAGTAACCAGAATTCCGCGCGCACCAATATCCCACAATTCATCCATAACTCGATTTGTGTCTTTGCGTAAAACCATGGCTCGAACTGCGACCCATTTTTCATTTTGCAATGGGGAAATCGTCGGTGATTCTAGGCCAGGGGTGATAGCACAAGCAGCAGCAACTTTATCCTTTTGAACATCGTAATCGAGGAGAACATACAAACGGGCAGTAATGACGCCTTGCAATCTACGTAACAATATTTGCAGCGCTGGATTATTCTTCTCTGAATCTCGAGTGATTAAGACTGCTTCACTTATCAAAATAGAATCACCAAAAATCTCTAATCCTGCCTGGCGCAGGGTGTTGCCGGTGCTTACTACATCGGCTATTAGATCTGCGACTCCCAAACGAACACTACTTTCAACAGCGCCATCTAAACGTACGACAGTTGCCTGAATCCCAAGAGAATTAAGATGCGAAGTTACTAGTCCAGGATATGCACTAGCTACGCGTTTACCTTGAATATCTTTTACGCTCCATTTTTTACCAGTCGGAGCCGCGAAACGAAAAGTAGATCCTCCGTAACCCAAAGACAAAATCTCACTGGCTTGAGCTGCTGAATCTATTAGTAGATCACGACCTGTTATACCCGCTTCTAGTTCGCCTGAACCAACATACAAAGCGATATCGCGCGGGCGTAAATAGTAGAACTCAACTTGATTCTCGGTATCGACTAAGACTAAATCGCGACTATCACTTCGCTGTCTGTAACCAGCTTCTTTGAGAATCGCTATCGACTCTTCTGCCAAAGACCCTTTATTAGGAATTGCTACTCTTAACATCACTTTCTCCTAAAGGTTCTTATAAATGTCTTCAAGAGTTAATCCTCTTGCAAGCATCAAGGTTTGTAGGTGATAAATCAATTGACTTATTTCAACTGCCAAAGCTTCGTTATCCTCATGCTCGGCAGCCATCCATACTTCACCAGCTTCTTCAATAATCTTTTTCCCAATACTGTGAAGACCAGCGTCTAATGCTCGAACAGTTCCAGAACCTTCTGGTCGCTTGAGTGCAATATTCTCTAACTCACTCCAAAGAGACTCAAAAGTTTTCATGGTGATACTTTACTAGATGTATTCCTTTTCATTCTTGTCAATTAAACGACGTGAGAATTGCCTGGATTTTGAGCCTACGATTCTGGCTGCGTACCTTCGGCCAGCGACCGTAACAATTTCATCATCTCTGCTGGATCCTCCGCTTTATATACGGCACTACCAGCGACGAATGTATCTGCCCCAGCTGCACGAGCTATTTGTATTGTGTCCTTAGAAATTCCACCATCAACTTGTAGCCATATTGGTCGGTTACCAATCAAATCGCGAGTTTTTGAAACCTTATCCATCATTTCCGGCATAAAAGATTGACCACCAAAACCAGGTTCGACAGTCATTATTAAAAACATATCCACATCATTTAGAAAATCTATGTATTTTTCGATCTGTGTTGCTGGTTTTAAAGCTAAACTCGCTCGAGCACCGTTGGATTTAATGTTCCTGATCGTTTCTTTTAAATCTACCGTTGACTCAACATGAACCGTAACGCTTTTGCAACCTGCTTCGGCGTAACGAGGACCCTGAGTATCACTATCTACAACCATTAAATGTGCGTCAACTGGAATAGGTGAACCAGAGATTATGTGTTGTGCTTGCTCCCACGAAAATGAAGTATTGGGTGCGAATTTACCGTCCAATATATCCAAGTGGAGAAAATCGGAAACTTTTGAAACACGTTCGATTTCGGAGAGTATTTTTGAATGATCCGCATTCAAAATACTCGGGTGAATTCGAACATTGCTTTGCATAGGCAGATACTAATTCTTCTTGCGTAAAACGCTAAGAAACATCGCATCAGTGTTGTGTCGGTGTGTCCATAAAGTCATGCTCCCTCTATCGACCCCGGTCGTGCGCAGATCAGGATGTAGATACTCTGAAACATCTACGACCTCCATCTCAGGATGTCGCTTGAGGGCTTCAGATACTGCGATACGTGTTTCAGATAAATGAGGGCTACATGTGGCATAACCAAAGATTCCTCCAGGTTGCAAAACCTTTACTGCGGCATCAATGATCTCAGCCTGCAAAACAACCAAAGTTTTTAAATCAGCAACTGTTCTGCGCCATCTAACCTCCGGACGACGACGTAGAGCACCTAAACCCGTACAGGGCACATCCGCGAGAATAGCGCCGTATGATTTCTCTAACTTAGTAATATCACGAGCATCTAAAGTTGAAACGAAAGCCCCTTGAACAACTTGGCGAACTAATTTGGCACGAACTTCTGATATTTCATTGGCCGAAAATTCAATAGATTCCTGTTTTGCAATAGCTGAAAGAAGAGCAGCTTTACCGCCAGGACCTGCACATAGATCCAACCAAGGAGTGTGCTCCTTAGAAATCTGCGCAAATACGTCAGCAACGAGTTGGGAACCCTCATCTTGAACTCCTGCCTTACGAGAAATGATCAGATCTAAGGAGGCAGGTGAACCATTAAAAACTCCACCATAAGGAGAATACGTAGTAGGTGTTGCTCCAACATTACTTAAATCTTCCTGAGTACTTAACCCAGGCCATGAAACCAATGTAGGACGTGGTCCTGTGTTATTTGCGATTAATAGCTTTTCTACTTCTTCTAAAGTACCGAGTTGATCCATATATGCACCAATTATCCATTGCGGATGAGAGTGCAACACTTCCAATCTCTCGAAATCATCCTTAATTAAGGAAATTTCTTCAACATACTGATCCAAAGTTTTCTGACTGATTTTACGTAAGATTGCATTGAGAAATGCTGCCTTTGACTCCCCTAAAACTTTTCGACCCAATTCAACCGTTGCTGAAACAGCTGCATGTGTAGGAACTCGCATTTCAAAAAGTTGCTGTGCTCCCAACCGTGCAACATCAACTAATGCGGAATCAACTTCGCTCCAGGGGCGGTCACTGGCTCGTCCTAGAATCCAATCATGTCGACCTTGCATTCGCAGAGTTCCATAAACCAACTCTGTTACGAAAGCTCTATCTCTTTCATCTAAAGAAGACTGGCCTAATGCTTTTGGCAATAATAGATTTGAATAGCCACCATTGCGGTTAACCTCATGCAAAATATCAAAAGCCAGTAAACGGGAGGAGTCTGGACGAGGTGCACTGAATTTTTTACCCGGAGGATTACTCAAATTTATCCCCTGTTGAAACACGTGTTCCATTTAACCAATCCGAAACGAGCATCTCCTTCTTACCCGCAGGAATTATTCTTATTACCTCTAAGCAGAAATCCGAGGTTGTTGCAAACAATCTTCTGTCTTGAACTTCTATTGTGCCCGGAGTTAACGTTATGGGTTTTGTAGTTGGTATAACTTGCGAAACCTTAATTATATTCTCATTCATCGTTGTCCATGCCCCTGGTGACGGCGTGAATGCTCTGACTAAATTGTGGATGAATTGAGCAGGCTTTGCCCAATCAATTCGTGCTTCTTCCTTTGTGATTTTCGGAGCAAAGGTTACATTCTCGGTTGTCTGTGCTTTTGGCTGATCACCGTTTTCAATATCGATCAACACTTTATAAAATGATTGAGCACCAATTTCAGATAAATCTTTTAAAACATCTTCGCTGGTTGCATTTACTGGTATTTCATATGATTTTTGAAGATAAATGGGACCTGTATCTAAACTTTCATCAATTTTAAAAATCGAGATACCTGTCTTTTTTTCACCATTAAGTAAAGCTCTCTGCACAGGTGCAGCTCCTCTATAGGATGGAAGAAGAGAAAAATGAAGATTAAGAAACCCGTACTTCGGAAGAGCCAAAATATCTTTCTGTAAAATCCTTCCGTAAGCTATCGCGATAACTACATCCGTGTTTTCAAAAGCCTTGCGCATTTCATCGTGAGTGTTGGGCTTTAACGCAACAATTTGGTTATCTTCCGCCCATTTAGCCACCGATGATTGCGAAAGAATTTTTCCTCTTCCAGTTCTAGAATCCGGCGTGGTTACGATGCCGATTAATTCATGTTCTGATTGCTTGAGCCACTCTAAAGTTGGTATTGCTACCTTTGCCGTAGCAGCAACCAATACGCGCACTAGAAACCTTTTCCAAAAGTTTTATGAGGAGAAATCTTTACGGTTGGAGTTTTGCCGCTCACTAAAGATTCTGAAAACCACTCAGACTCCCTGATATCTTTCATGGCGATTTTTCTCGTTTGCTCATCTAATCGATCTATAAAAACTATCCCATCTAAGTGATCAGTTTCATGTTGAATTGCTCGAGCTAAGAGCTCAGATCCTTCTACTGTTATTGGTTCACCGTGCATATTCCAGCCCTTTGCCACCACGCGCATAGCACGCTTGGTTGGATATGAAAGAGATGGAAAAGACAAACAACCCTCGTCTCCATCTTGCTCTTCTTCGCTGAGATCTAATGAAGGATTTATTAGATGCCCAAGTGCCTCATCAACATCCCACACAAATACTCTTAGCGATACACCAATCTGAGGGGCAGCTAAACCCGCTCCTGGGGCGTCAATCATTGTGTCTGTTAAATCCTGAACTAATTTTCTGAGTTCCTTATCAAAATCCACCACAGGTGCCGCTGGAGTTACGAGTACCGGGTCTCCAAATAATCGGATCTGCTGCAAAGACATGAACTAAGTCTACCAATTTTGCTATCACATAAGGACGAAGGGATCTAAGGCAATACTGATGAAATCTTTCTTCGATATTGCTCTTTTACGAGCCAGTTCGCGTATGAAATTAGCCAGAGTTGTTCGATCATCTCGTGGAACTACCACCACAACTCGTGCTTCCCCTTTAGATTTATTCTCTGAGAAATAGACCCGTGATGCACCCGGCAATCTGCCATCTTTTATGCTCTTTGCTATCCCATTTCTCAACAAAACACCTTCGGATATCGCTACCTTGATTGTTGCAGTTTTCGAATAAGGCGGAAGAAAAGCATCAAAATTCTCACGCAATATCTTCTTAATCAATAATCTCGGATTCCACCTGGATAATGAAGCTACAACAGGATGGAACGAGTCTAAAACAATCAATAATTTTCCACCCTTTCTCATGCGTGAAGATGCTTCAAAGAATGATTCATAGGCCATCTCCTCATAAGACGAAGATCCGCTGGCTAGAAACCTTTGACCTTCTAAAATAACTACGGATGAATAATCTTGAACTGAACCAGGTATTGATCCGATAGTTGCAAGAACTATCTTGGTTTTTGGAGAAATATTTTCCAAAATATTTGGGGAATTCGACAATTGAATACTCACATTCGGAAAAGCTTTTCCAATTTCTTCTTGGAATCTTTCGATTCCTCTAGCAGCTGCATATTTGATGGTGCCGGAGCAAAAAGTACATTTCCAATTCACCGATTCAATAGCGCACATTGAGCAAATTGGGTTTGCATTTTGATTATTAAGGACTAAGCGAGCCCCGCATCCACACAGGGCAATGTTCTTGCATTTTGCACACAAAACTGCATTTGCATATCCTTTCCGAGGCGCGAGAAACAAAACAGGGCCTTCATTCAAAGATTTACGAATCTCAGAAATTATTCGACCAGGTAATAGCTCTCCTCTTTCTTGTGGGAACGCCATTGTTTGAAGACTATGCTTTTGTCCAACGAACTTTATTCTTCTCTGCTCGATCTGAAATGCCAATTCTACGGATGGAACATATCCTGTAAAAATAAGATTGGCAGACTCGATCTCAGATCGAATTTCAACGCTATCTCGTACATTCCAATATGGGTGTTTTTGTTCGAAATATTGTTCTGACTTTTCAAAACCAACGATTATTGAGGCTAGATTATTCATAGGAACAAAAAGTGCGCTCCGTGTTCCAATCACTAAGCAACGTTCGGAGGAACACGCTAACAGATAGTTTGTATAACGATCAGTACGAGACAAAGATGAATCAAGTCGAATAACCGGCCAATTAAGCTCATTTAAGCGAAGTAATGCTTCTAACCGCGAAACATCTTTTACATCAGGAAGTAAGAGCAATACTGATCCATTCTTCAACTCATTTATCCCTAAATCAGCGAGCTCCCGGTAAGAAGACACATAGGGGCTATGCATTAGATATGACTTTTCAATCTTTTTCGTTTTTTGAGAATCTTTCGGCAAATTCCCTTTTCGTCGTATCAATTTTTCAACTGAAGCAACTCGCGCCGGTACGCCGGATTTGATAATTGAAAAAGGATCGCTAGCCCAATATTTCGCCATTTGAGAATAGAAATTAATAATTGCTTGATTAGCGATAGGAATCTCACCCAGTAAGGATTCGATAATTTTCAAGTTTCCAAGTGGTTCTTCAGAGGTGCTTAATTCAACAACAACCGCTTCGCAGCTACGCGCATTAAATGGAACTTTTAGGCGGGATCCAATTTCAATTACACTTAAAATCTCATTGGGAATCCGATACGAGTACAACCCATCTAAATGCGATAAACCTGAATCGACCCAAACATGTGCCACGTTCAGAGAGTCCGCTGAACGTTCACTTCGATAGGTTTCTCGCTTTAAACGAAGCGGTTTAACGCTTGGCATGTGATCGCTTTGATTTATTTAATGGCTGCGCGCAAAGCATCTACGCGACTAGTTGACTCCCACGTAAATTCCTTCAACTCACGACCGAAGTGACCGTATGCACTGGTTTTTGAATAGATTGGGCGGAGCAAATCAAGGTCTCTAATTATTGCCGCTGGACGCAAATCAAAGACCTGCAGTACGGCCTCTTGAATTTTGTTTACCGGAACTGTTTCGGTTCCGAAAGTTTCGACGAAAAGACCAACTGGCTGCGCCTTGCCGATAGCGTAGGCAACTTGCACTTCACAACGTCGTGCAAAACCAGCGGCTACCACGTTTTTCGCGACCCAACGCATTGCATACGCCGCAGAACGATCAACTTTTGAAGGATCTTTACCGCTAAATGCACCACCACCATGTCGTGCCATACCGCCGTACGTGTCAACAATAATTTTACGACCTGTAAGACCGGCATCACCCATAGGACCACCAATTACGAATCGACCCGTTGGATTAATCAAAATTCTCAAATCATTTTTTGGTAAATCAATTTTTGCAAGTATTGGGTTTATTACCTGATCAATTATTTCTGGAGTTAATTGCTTTTCTACAGAAACCTCTTCACTATGCTGAGATGAAATCACAACAGTATTGAGTGCAACAGCCTTATCGCCTTCGTATTCAATAGTTACCTGAGTTTTTCCATCCGGGCGAAGGTACGGCAAAGCTCCAGATTTACGAACTTTTGATAATTGCGCAGCTAATTCATGTGCGAGCCAGATTGGAAGTGGCATCAACTCTTTTGTGTCATCGCATGCATATCCAAACATCAATCCTTGATCACCAGCACCTTGCAAATCCAGTGGATCAACAGATGAGGAAACTCGATTTTCATAAGCATCGTCGACGCCTTGAGCAATATCTTGAGATTGCTGACCTATAGAAACTGACACACCACAGGAGTTTCCGTCAAAACCCTTTACCGATGAGTCATAACCGATATTTAAAACTGTCTCGCGAATGATTCCTGTTACATCTGCATACGCATCAGTTGTTACTTCACCGGCGACATGAACTTGACCTGTTGTGATGAGAGTTTCTACTGCGACTCGCGATTTCTTATCTTGAGCGATGAGTGAGTCAAGAATCGCATCGGAGATCTGGTCTGCAATCTTGTCGGGGTGACCTTCCGTCACAGATTCGGAAGTAAATAGTCTTTTAGCCATTGGCATAACCTAACCTAGAAACGACCTTATCGAGAATATATTTAGCCACTTTGGCCTTAGAAGTTTGAGCAATATACGTTGACTCTCCATCGGCACTGATGAGATAACCAGCACTCTCATCCGATGCAAAGATTGCCCCATGTGAGACATCGTTAACATAAATGAAATCAAGATTCTTTGATGCGAGCTTTGCTACTCCAGACGCTTCGATATTTGTAGTTTCGGCGGCAAAACCAACGATTATTTGCGAATCTTTTGCACCTGAGGCAAGCTCCTTGAGAATGTCCATATTTGAAGTCAAGGCAATATTAGTTAACTCATTTTTCTTAATCTTATCTTTAGCTACAGATGCTGGTCTCGCATCAGATACCGCTGCTGCCATTATCAAAACATCACTACTGAGCATTTGCGACTGTAATGCGTTATACATTTGTTCGGCTGTTTCAACCCGAATAATGTTGATCCCCGAAATATCTGCGATATTTGAGTTGGCCAGCACCAGCGTTACTTGGGCTCCGCGGTTTCGTGCTTCAACTGCTAAAGCTAACCCTTGTTTTCCAGAGCTACGATTGCCTATGAAGCGAACTGGATCGATAGCTTCTCGTGTGCCTCCTGCTGAAATCAGAATCTTTTTTCCACTCAAGTCTTGATTTACACCGATAAAGTCTAAGAATGCCGTAATGATTTCGGCCGTATCTGGAAATCGTCCGATTCCGGAATCATCACCAGTTAATCGCCCACTAGATGGTTCTAGGACCGCAAAGCCTCGAGACCTTAATGTTTGTACGTTACTTTGTGTTGTGGGATTTAGCCACATTTGCGGATGCATCGCGGGAACTAAGAATTTAGGTTTTGCACTGGCAGATACGACATTCGTCAGAAGATCATCAGCTCTTCCTTGGACTAAACGTGCAAGTAGGTCAGCTGTAGTAGGAGCGATAATTATTGCCTCAGCCTGATCGGCTAGCGATACGTGTTTTACTTTTTCAACTTCTTGCCACACCTGTGAATTAACTTTTCTACCTGAAAGCGCTTCCCACGTAGCCGATCCAACAAAATTTAAGCTAGATGGAGTTGGAACAACTGTGATTGCAAAGTCTAGATCTTGGAGACGACGTAGTAATTCGCAAGCCTTATAAGCTGCAATTCCCCCACCAACTCCGAGAACAATTTCTCGTTTGGTACCGCTCATGAGTCCGAAGTTAGGCGGTTGGTTCGAGATTTTCGATTGTTAAAAGACCTTCGTTAATTTCACGCAATGCTATGGAAAGAGGCTTCTCGTGTACGTGTGTTTCAACTAGTGGTCCAACATATTCAAGTAGGCCTTCGCCCAATTGAGAATAATATGCATTGATCTGGCGTGCGCGTTTAGCAGCATAGAGAACAAGGCTGTACTTCGAACCGCTTTTATCTAGCAATTCATCAATAGGTGGATTTGTAATTCCGTCCATTGCTTAACTCCTCGTATCGTGCTTTCGGTATCGCGCTTTTGCGGGAATGGCCCTAATGGGCAGAAGCCAAGGATAACAGTTTCTGAACTACGTTCTCGACACGATCATTTATGAGGCGGTGATCGAAAAAGGAGGCTGCCGCAAGCTCTTCTTGAGCAAGGGCTAAGCGTTCGGCTCGCCTTTGCTCGGAATCTGTAGCCCGACGTTCTAGTCGTGAAACCAACTCCTCCCACGATGGGGGTTCAAGAAATACCAATATAGCTTCTGGTGAATGTGCTTTTACTTGTTTAGCACCTTCGATTTCGATTTCTAGCAATACGTTTGTGCCGGTTGATAAAACTTTCTCAACAGCTTCACGCGGAGTTCCGTAGCGAGCACCTGCAAAATGTGCCCATTCTAAAAAATGATTTTTGGCTATTTCGTCATCAAATTCTTTATCAGATAGAAAATAGTAATCAACGCCATTTTTTTCATTTGGTCGTGGTTTACGAGTTGTAGAAGAGACACTTACCCAAAAAGTTTGATGTTTGCGAATATAAGCCGCGATTGTACTTTTGCCAACTCCCCCTGGACCGGACAGAACTAGCAATTTTCCACGAGTATTTCCAGGAACGAACTCAGCAATCAGAGCCGCTATCTGATGTTTTCCAAGTCCCTGAATTCGACGGGTTGAGGAAATTTTTAAACGTTCCATGATTGCACTTGATCGAATTTTTCCAACTCCATTAAGCGCTGCTAATAAATCCGCGACCCGCATTTTTCCAACAATCAGATCACTCTCTGCTTGCTTAAAGACATCAGCGAGAGTTAATTCTCCTGTTTTCACCTTTGCTTTTACTGCTGCGCGGATCTGGCGCGAATACTTTGCTTTTTCAAGCGCCGCAATTCTTTCTTCAGCACTTAATTGAGGCGGCAATCCCATGTGCATAATCTAGTGGAAAAATATGCCTTTAAGAATTAAGGATCTCCGATGCAATTTCTCGCGCACGCTTAGCGATATTAATTCCAGTTGGTTCCCAAGCGCTTGTAATGGGTCTACCTATGACAACATAATCTGCCCCTGCCGCAATGGCGTCCGAAGGTGTCATTGTCCTAGATTGATCATCACTTCCAGCCATTGCTAAAGGTCTGACACCAGGAGTAATAATTAAAGCTTGCTTTCCAATAGATTCACGAATAACAGATGTTTCCAGCGGTGAACAAACAATTGCCCCAACTCCAGATTTAACTGCTAATTGTGCCAAATGAGTTGCTGTGTTTAACGAGTCATCCCTAAATCCCACAGATTTCACATCTATGTTTGACATGGATGTGAGTACGGTAACTGCAGTTACCAGAGTTTTTGGTGCGGCTTTAACAGCGGCTTCCATCATCGCCTGTCCCCCGCTTGCATGAACGGTCAAAAAAAGCGGATTCAACGTCGCTGCGTTTTGCGCAGCATGCCCGACGGTATTCGGGATGTCGTGCAGTTTTAAATCCAGAAATATCTTCGCATCTGAGTTCTCAGTTACCGCGCGAATTCCTTCCTTTCCAAAATTGATAAAGAATTCAAGACCTAATTTAAAAACGCTCACATGTTCAGACGTATGAGAAATCCATAACTTAGCAAGCTCTAAATCTGATGTATCGATTGCCAGAATAATTGGCGCTTTGCTACTCATGCCTAAGCACCTTCAATTTCATTTGGACGATGTGCAAAACCAACCGCTTGCGCCACTGAAGTAAATCCACGAACTTTTAAAAGTTCCTTTAATTCATTTTGAATTGTAATAATGGCTGCAGGATCTCCGAATGATGCAGTGCCAACAGATACACCTTTGGCTCCAGCAAGAATAAGTTCGAGGGCATCTCTGCCGCTTGCTACTCCACCCATTCCTAAAATAGGTACGGTTGGTAGCGCTTCGTGGACCTGATATATAGCGCGTACAGCTATCGGCCTAATCGCAGGACCCGAAAGGCCACCGGTTTTTCCACCCAGGTGTGGTCGCATAGTGTCTAAATTTATAACCATAGATAAAACGGTATTGATCAAAGCTAATCCATCAGCTCCTGCATCAACGACGCCTTTTGCAATTGACACTAAATCAGTTACATCAGGAGACAACTTCGCAATTATTGGTAGTTCTCCGCCCAAAGTTTTGCGTACTCCATCAATAACTCGACGTGATGCATCTGGATCGCATGCAAAAACCAAACCACGGTTTTCAACATTTGGGCAAGAAATGTTTACTTCCAATGCGCTTATTCCAGGAGCAGAACGAACCTTGCGAGCTAATGTTGCATACTCTTCAACCGTTTCACCAGCGATGGAAACAATTACACGTGCTCTTTGACTTACGAGCCACGGTAAATCATGTGCCAAAAATTCGTCGATTCCAGGTCCTTGTAAACCAATTGAATTAATCATTCCACTAGGGGTTTCGGCCATGCGAGGAGTTGGGCGGCCATAACGCGCTTTACTCATGACAGATTTTGTAACCACCGCACCTATTTCGCGAAGATCAATGAATTGCGCAAGTTCTTTACCGGAACTAGCACAACCACTAGCGGTAAAAAGGGGTGAAGGGAACCACGCATTTCCTAAAGTTGTTGACAGATCAATCATGGGTGCACCTCAGGCACTTTGCCTACCAAATCCCAAAGAACGTGAGCGCCGTCCATGACGGGTCCATCTATACATGAACGTTTCATCGCCACGTGTCCATCGCTATCTGAAACCGGAAGCACGCATGTCATGCAAATACCTACTCCGCATGCCATTGATTCTTCAACGGCGCATTGATGAACTACATCTGATCCAGCGACTATTTCAGAAATTGCCTGGAGCATTGGCATTGGACCGCATGAGTAAATTACATCAACCAAACCATCTGCAATTAATCCGGGTATCGGTTCAGTAACGCGGCCGCGCTCTCCCATTGAACCATCTTCTGTATAAATACGGAGGACATTGACCGAACGCTTACCTTCCATCGGCGCATAAATTTTTCCGCCCGTGCTTGCGCCTAAATACATATCAACGCGACAACCACGATTTTTTAAGACTTCTGCTAATCCAAAAAGTGGTGCTGAACCATATCCGCCACCTACTAACAACGCACGAACTGGTTCAGTAGGAATGCCAAAAGCTGTTCCTAATGGAGCAATCAAATCAATTGACGAGCCCTCGATTTGAGAACATAACCACTTACTTCCTTGTCCAAATGGAGCAACAATTAGCTCCATTGATCCGCCATAAGGACCTGTCATGGAAACTCTTGAAATGGCAAATGCCCGTCGCAAAATCATTTTGGCATTCTCTCCGCCTACTTTAATCGCAACGAAGTTGCCAGGTTTGCAGTTGTTAACTATTTCGCCGACATTCAAAAGAATTTGATGATACTGACCGACTCTTTTGTTGGATACAACTGTTGCCACTATTCGACTTGAATACTTATTTATTTGTCCCACTTTTATGCCAACCAACTCTGAATCGATCGAATAGATAGCTCCTCGCGTTGCAATGATTTAATTCCTTCTACAGCGGCCTTAAATCCTGCAGTAGTTGTGATACATGGAACGGATCTTTGAACCGCGGCGGTACGAATCAACCATCCATCTTGACGCGTACCTCGTCCAACGGGTGTATTAATAATCAAATCGATTTCTCCGGAGTTGATTAACTCAACGATAGTTTTTTCTCCAAGTGAGCCTGTACCTTCGGAATGTTTTCTTACTTTGGTACATGGAATCTGCTTTGAAGCTAAGGCATCAGCAGTTCCTGCTGTTGCGAGAATTCGAAACCCTATACGCGAAAGACTCTGAGCAGCTTGAATTCCTTGCGTCTTATCTTTATCTGCCAAACTTACAAAAACTGTGCCATTTTTTGGTAGAGCACCGAAGGCGCTAATTTGGGACTTTGCGTAACTTTGCCCGAATGAATTAGAGATTCCCATAACTTCACCAGTAGAACGCATTTCAGGTCCAAGCACTGCATCTACTCCACGTCCATCAGTTCTGCGGAATCTATTCCACGGCAAAACTGCTTCTTTGACTGAAATCCCCTTTGCTACACCGTCACCACTGCTTGGCAACAAACCTTCTTCGCGTAAAGCTGCAATTGATGCACCTACAGATAAGCGAGCCGCAGCTTTTGCAAGCGCAATTCCTGTTGCCTTACTTACAAATGGAACCGTTCGAGATGCGCGCGGGTTTGCTTCCAATACAAAAAGATGTGAATCACTCATAGCAAATTGAATATTTATCAAACCCACTACACCGACAGCTCTCGCTATTTCAGTTGTGGCTTGTTTAATCTCGTCGATTTGCTCACGACTGAGCGACATAGCAGGAAGGACACACGCACTGTCCCCCGAGTGAATTCCTGCTTCTTCGATATGTTCCATTACGCCACCGAGAAATAGTTCTTCACCATCAAATAAAGCGTCTACATCAATCTCAATTGCACTATCTAAAAACTTATCCACGAGCACTGGGTGATCTGGAGTTATGTCAGTTGCTCGAGAGATGAACCCAGCGAGGGATTCATCATCATAAACAATTTCCATGCCTCGACCACCCAACACAAATGAAGGTCTTACCAATACTGGATAACCAATTCGCTGCGCAATAACGAGTGCTTCTTGTTCGGAAGCCGCCATCCCATACTCAGGTGCCAACAAGTTTTCTTGTTTGAGGATTTCGCCAAAAGCACCGCGTTCTTCTGCCAAATTAATTGCTTCAGGGCTCGTTCCGAGAATTCTCACACCTGCTTCTTTTAATCCTGCTGCTAAACCAAGTGGAGTTTGACCTCCTAATTGAGTGATAACTCCCAGAACAGGACCCGCTAAAGTTTCGGCGTAAATTACTTCTAAAACGTCTTCAAGAGTCAAAGGTTCGAAATAAAGACGGTCGCTGGTGTCATAATCCGTTGAAACTGTTTCAGGATTGCAATTGAGCATAATTGTTTCAAAATCGCTATCTTGCAAAGCAAAGCTTGCATGCACACATGAATAATCAAACTCAATTCCTTGACCAATTCGATTTGGCCCACTTCCAAGGATAATTACAGCTGGTTTAGTACGCGGCTTAACTTCGGTCTCTTCCTCGTAACTTGAATAGTGATACGGGGTAAATGCTTCAAACTCAGCGGCACAGGTATCAACAGTCTTATAAACAGGATGAATTCCAAGGTGGTTACGCAATCTTCGTACGTCTTCTTCTGTAATTGCTCGTAGTTGACCTATCTGAGCGTCAGAAAAACCTAGCGATTTAGCACTTCGTATGAGTTCTGCACTTAGCTCTCCCGGTTGGGCAATCTGCTTAGCCCGCTCATTAATAAGTGCGATTTGATGTAAATACCAGTGATCAATTTTAGTGGCTTCATAGATTGAATCAAGACTGGCTCCCGCCCACATGGCAAGTTGAACCTGTTGTAAACGATATTCCGTAGGTACCCGCATTTTTTGAAGTAACTGGTTAACATCAATTTGTTTTTTATCTGTAGGAAACTGGAAAATTGCTTCTTTTCGCTCAAGGGATCGCAGCGCTTTCATTAGGGCTTCTGGGAAGCTTCGACCAATAGCCATGGCTTCCCCAACACTTTTCATAGTTGTTGTAAGCCGCGGATCAGCATCCGCGAATTTCTCGAAAGCGAAACGAGGCATTTTTACAACAACGTAATCCAGTGTTGGCTCAAAAGATGCCGGAGTGACTTGGGTTATATCATTTCGAATTTCATCCAAGGTGTAGCCAATAGCTAACTTTGTAGCAATTTTCGCGATCGGAAATCCTGTGGCTTTAGATGCTAAAGCGCTAGAGCGCGAGACTCTAGGGTTCATTTCAATCACGATAATTCGACCGTTTTCGGGATTTACTGCAAATTGAATATTGCAGCCACCAGTATCAACACCAACTTCTCTAATAATCGCGATTGAAAGATCTCGAAGTTTTTGGTACTCAACATCTGTTAACGTCATCGCTGGAGCCACAGTAATCGAATCGCCCGTGTGGACTCCCATGGGATCTAAGTTTTCAATACTGCAAACAATCACAACGTTATCCGTTTTATCACGCATAACTTCTAATTCGTACTCTTTCCATCCCAAAATGGATTCCTCAAGAAGTACTTCTGAAGTTGGGCTATGTCGAAGCCCTGCACCGGCGATTTGCTTTAACTCTTCCTCTGAAAACGCAATACCTGATCCCAATCCACCCATAGTGAAAGATGGTCGCACAACTACGGGATAATTAAGAGTTTTTACGGCTTGGAGTGCTTCTTCCATTGTGTGACAAATAATTGAACGTGCGCTTTCTCCACCAACTTTTTCAACAATAGCTCGGAATAACTCTCTATTTTCTCCGCGTTTTATTGCGTCAACATCAGCTCCAATTAGTTTGACTCCGTATTTTGCGAGTGTTCCAAGTTCATATAAGCCAATAGCGGCATTGAGCGCCGTTTGCCCACCTAAAGTTGCTAGTACTGCATCAGGTTTTTCTTTAATAATTATCTGTTCAATAAACTCAGGTGTGATTGGTTCTATGTAAGTGGCATCAGCAAATTCTGGATCGGTCATAATAGTTGCTGGATTTGAATTTACGAGAATTACACGAATACCCTCAGCTCGCAAAACTCGACAAGCCTGGGTTCCAGAATAATCAAATTCGCAAGCTTGACCAATAACAATTGGACCACTACCAATTACTAATACACTCTTTATTGAATTATCTAATGCCATTATTTTTTCCTTGCGGAGATAGGATATTTCTGCATTAAATCAATGAAGCGATCGAATAAATAATCTGCATCATGCGGACCTGCCGCTGCTTCGGGGTGGTACTGCACACTAAATGCACCACGTTCCAATAGTTGCAGACCCTCCACAACCCCGTCATTGAGCGAAACATGGGTAACTTCACCGGTACCAAAAACAGTTGAAAACACTCCATCGGTAGGTGCTTTCAATGCAAAACCGTGATTGTGCGCTGTTATTTCCACTTTATTCGTATTTTTATCAATAACAGGTTGGTTAATTCCACGATGACCGAATTGTAATTTGAAAGTTTCGAAGCCTAATGCTCTGCCTAAAATTTGATGTCCGAAGCAAATACCAAAAATAGGAATTTCAGCTAACAAAATTTCACGTACGAGATCTATGGTCTCCGTCATTGTGGCAGGATCTCCGGGGCCATTGGAGAGAAATACCCCATCCGGATTTATGGCAGCTATATCGGCAAAAGATGCGTTGTAGGGAATGACATGTGTTTCTACTCCCCGAACAGAAAGAGCTCTCGGCGTCGCGCCTTTGATTCCCAAATCGATTGCTGCCACAGTGAATTTTTTGACACCTTGAGCTGGAACAACGTAGCTCTGCTTGGTTGAAACATCCTGACTTAAATACGAACCAGACATCTGTGGCTGTTTTCGTACTTCAATAACCATTTCTTCGCGAGAAAGATTCTGTCCAGAGAAAATTCCCACCCGCATCGCGCCTCGATCGCGCAAATGTCTGGTAAGTGCACGTGTATCAATGCCAGAGATGCCAACAATTCCTTGATTTATTAACTCTTTTTCAAGCGAATTCTCACTGCGCCAATTGCTAGTAATCGGAGAAGGATTGCGAACAACAAAGCCAGATACCCATATCTTTTTTGATTCATTGTCTTGGGCATTCATTCCCGTATTGCCGATGTGAGGAGCCGTCATCACAACAACTTGCTTGTGATAAGAAGGATCTGTCAATGTTTCCTGATACCCAGTCATTCCTGTTTGAAAAACGGCTTCACCGAAAGTTGTGCCTTCAAAAGCCCATGATGAACCTTCAAAAACTCGTCCATCATCTAAAACTAAGAAGGCTTTACTCATGAATTTTCCTTCTGCATCAATTGAGCATTTCGCAAAGTTGGAACTCCTTTGAAGAAAGTTTCGGTTATCACGCCAGGTAGTTCCATTCCATGAAAAGGAGTATTGCGACTACGTGAGGCTACTAAGTCGCGGTCGACTCGCCAACTAGCCGCAGGGTCAATTACCGTGAGATTTGCCATTTCTCCCACCTTGAATTCCCCACCTTGATGCGCATATCGGCCAATCCGCGCAGGAGTTCTGGAAAACCGCTGTGCAACGCCTTTCCAATCCAGCAAATTTGTTTCAACCATGGTCAAAGCAATGATTGATAGGGCTGTTTCTAAACCAAGCATCCCGAATGCGGCTTCTTGCCATTCGCACTCCTTGTTCTCCGCAGGATGTGGAGCGTGATCAGTTGCGACAATGTCAATGACACCTTCAGCAAGGGCTTCACGCAATGCATGTATGTCTTTTTCTGTGCGCAAAGGCGGATTTACTTTGTATACCGGGTCATATGAAGTCGCTAAATCATCGGTAAGTAACAAATGATGCGGCGTAACTTCGGCAGTCACATTTATTCCACGTGCTTTAGCCCATCGAATAATCTCCACTCCACCTGCTGTTGTGACGTGGCAGACGTGTAATCGCGATTGCACATGATCTGCTAACAAGACATCACGAGCAATGATTGCTTCTTCCGCGATTGCTGGCCAACCCTTTAATCCCAAAACCGATGAGATGATTCCTTCGTTCATTTGAGCGTTGATCGTAAGATCAGGATCTTGGGCATGTTGAGCTATGACACCATCAAATTTCTTCACGTATTCAAGAGCTCGGCGCATCACTGCAGGATTTGAAACGCAATGTCCGTCATCACTGAAAATTCGAACCACAGCGGCGCTATCTGCCATCGCTCCAATTTCTGATAACTCTCTTCCATCCAAATTCTTGGTCACCGCGCCTATTGGGAACACATCACACAATCCGGCTTCTATACCTAAGCGCATTACTTGTTCAACTACACCAGCGGTATCAGCTACCGGCGAAGTATTTGGCATAGCAGATAGCGCCGTGAATCCACCTTTAGATCCAGCACGAGAAGCCGAAAGCACAGTTTCTGAATCTTCCTTACCTGGTTCGCGAAGATGCGTGTGAAGATCAACTAGCCCTGGAAGAATAATTTTTCCCGAGGCGTTAATTATCTCAGCGCTACTATTTACAGGATTCTCGTAACCAATAATTTTGCCATCGGAGACAAGTAAGTCTTTCTTTGAGCCGTCATCAAGAATTCCACCGGTGATGAAGTATTTCTTACTCATACTAGTGCTCCCGCTTCAATGCCTTCTCCAGTTAGCAATGTGTACAAAATCGCCATTCGAACACTAACTCCATTACTGACTTGTTCTACGATGACAGACCGTGCGCTGTCAGCAACGTCTGCAGTTATTTCTAATCCACGATTCATTGGGCCCGGATGCATAATTATGGAGTCTTTTTTCATTCGCTTAACCCGATCTGAATTCAAACCGAAGTATCGTGAATACTCTCTTGCATTTGGGAAATAGAGTTCTTGCATACGTTCACTCTGCACACGCAACATCATGATTGCATCTGCCTGCGCAATCACATCATCGAAATCATAAGAAACCTTCACAGCCCAACTTTCGATTCCTACTGGTAACAAGGTAGGTGGAGCCACAACCGTTACTGCTGCACCGAGTTTTGATAGGAGTAAAACATTTGATCTTGCAACGCGAGAGTGCAAAATATCTCCAACTATTGCAACATGCAGTCCTTTGAGATCTTTCGCTCCGTGCATAAGGTGCTTGCGCAACGTATAGGAATCAAGGAGGGCTTGGCTTGGATGCTCGTGCGTTCCATCTCCGGCGTTTATCACGCTTCCAGACATCCACTCTGAAGAAGCTAATCGATGTGGCGCCCCTGATGCTTGATGGCGAATAATTACCGCATCGGCACCCATTGCTTGCAACGTTTGAGCAGTGTCTTTCAGGGATTCTCCCTTGCTAACACTTGAGCCTTTTGCGCTGAAATTGATGACGTCAGCTGATAAACGTTTCGCTGCAGCTTCAAAAGAGATACGAGTGCGCGTGGAATCTTCTGCAAAAAGATTAACAATAGTTCGGCCTCGAAGCGTCGGCAGTTTCTTCATTGGAGCATCAGATACGCGGGCCAATTCAAGAGCTGTATCTAGAATTGAGATTGCTTGCGTTTGGCTTAAATCATTGATTGAGAGAAGATGCTTCATAACTCTTCGACCTTGCCAACTATAACTTCATCGATGCCATCAATCTCAGATAAATGAACCTTGACCGATTGTTCGAGCGATGTAGGTAAATTCTTACCTACATAATCTGCGCGAATCGGAAGTTCACGATGTCCACGATCTACAAGAACAGCTAATTGCACTGTGCGTGGACGACCTATTTCTCCCAAAGCATCGAGAGCGGCGCGGATAGTTCGTCCTGAGAAGAAAACGTCGTCAATAAGAACAACATCTCTGCCTTCAATTCCAGCCGTCGGAATTTTTGTTGCCATCAATGTTCGTGGCGGACGCAATCGCAGATCATCTCGATGCAAAGTGATGTCTAGGGTTCCAACAGGAACAGCTTTGGATTCAATACTTTCAATAATCGAGGCAATTCGATGTGCTAAATGTGCCCCGCGAGTTGGGATTCCCAGCAAGATTAAATTCTGAGATCCACCATTTCGTTCAAGAATTTCATGTGAAATGCGAGTTAAAGCTCTCGCTATATCTGCCGATGGCAGGGCAACGCTCATGTAAATCTCCTTCCCCACCTCGCAGGATGGGTCGTTAAAGGATGCTGGCGAAGAATAGCATCAAAAAACGGTCACCTGTGGAAAAGAAAATGCGGCGTTTCCTTCATGATTTAGAGTGCCTCTCAATGATTACTTACACAGACTCCCGTAGTGAAGCCATGCGACTTGGTCGTGCCTTGAGAGAAATACGCCTCAACCGCAAGTGGAGCTTAAAAGATTTCGAAATAGCCAGTGGATCGAAAATAAAGGATGTCGTTCTTGGGTCCTACGAACGTGGCGCACGTTCGATATCAGTATCTAAATTATCGATTATTGCTCAAACTTATGAGATACCAATCAGCGCGCTCTTTCGGGAATCTCCGATTGCGGCATTCCCAATTTTAGATGCTCAAATAATTATTGACCTACGCAAATTACGTGAGACTTTACAGAATCATTCATCAGAGATAGTAAAGGTGCTTGGAAAGTTCACAGATAACATCATTAATCTGCGTAAGGACTGGAACGGAGAAGTTCTCTCAGTCAGAGCCAGCGATCTAATGCTGATCTCGATAATGCAGAGAGATAAAAATCAGAACATAATTGAAGAATGCAGAAAGCTAAATTTACTAATAACGACTAGAGATTGAGATCGCCACGGATAGAAGCAATTCTTCCCAGCACACCATGGATATAGCCTGAGGACTCCTCGGTAGAGAGTTCTTTTGCCAACGCAAGAGCCTCGTCAATCGCTACCGCATCAGGCACGTCTTCCTGCCATAGAATTTCATATATTCCTAGTCGAAGTACATTTCTATCAACTGCTGGTAACCGATCCATATCCCAACCCTGCGCATATGTTGAAATCAATTCATCAATTTTTCTCTTATGGGCATCGACGCCTGAAATTAACGTTTTGGTGTATTCCCGAATAGGTCGTGCGTCCGGTCCATCATCGATGACATCGCGCACTGCCAATAAATCCAAAGATGCTTTACCGCGGATATCAGATTCGTACAATAAATCTAATGATTGTTTGCGGGCCTTACTTCGTGCCGACACTTTTAGGCGCGACCCTGATACGAACCATCTCGAGTATCAACTAAGACTTTCTCGTCTTGTTTGATGAAAAGTGGTACTTGGATTTCAATTCCAGTTTCCACCGTGGCAGGTTTTGTTCCTCCAGAAGAACGATCTCCTTGGATACCAGGTTCTGTGTAAGTAATCGTAAGTGCTACCGAAGCTGGCAATTCAATATACAAAGGATTGCCTTCATGAACAGCAACAATCGCTTCAGTGTTTTCGAGCATGTAATTGACCGCATCGCCCACAACTTCTGCTGGAATATTTGTTTGATCAAATGTTTTATTGTCCATAAAAACAAAGTCTTCGCCATCTTTGTAGAGGAAGTTCATCTCTCGTTTTTCAAGAATAGCAACATCAATCTTGACCCCAGCGTTAAAAGTTTTATCTACAACTTTTCCAGTCAGAACGGACTTCAATTTTGTTCGCACGAAAGCTGGGCCTTTTCCTGGTTTTACATGTTGGAATTCAACAACGTTCCACAATTGACCTTCAATATCTAGTGTCATTCCATTTTTGAGATCATTAGTTGTTGCCACTTGTATAACCACACTTTTCCTGTATCAGGGCCATATTGACCAGGCTATCGATTGCCGATAGTCACGGGTGTAAGGATACCCGTTAAATAAGAGCCTTTAGCGCGCTCATTGCCAATGCGTAGGAATTTGGTCCAAAGCCACCAATTGTTCCGTTGGCAACTCCAGAAATTACTGAAGTGTGCCGAAATTCCTCGCGAGCTAACGGGTTTGAAAGATGCACTTCAATCAAAGGTGACTTAACAAGCTCTGCGGCATCTCGAATCGCATATGAATAATGTGTGAAGGCGGCAGGATTAATAATCACTGGGTACGCATTATCTGCTGCCTCATGCAGCCACGAAATAATTTGTGATTCATCGTCACTTTGACGAACGTCAGCGGTGAAGCCGTGTGAAGATGCCGCTGATTCAATCAGGTTAACAAGCTGCGGATAACTTAAATCTCCATAAATCGAAGAATCTCTAATATCTAGACGAGAAAGATTTGGTCCATTGATTACTAGTACCTTCATTTGGCTATTTTCTCATAAACAAGGGCGATATCTTCCATCTTCAATCCCTCGATTCGCTGTGTCTTGCCTACTTCAGAGAGTCCAACAAATCGTAGTGAATTACCGCGTGACTTCTTATCTATGCTCATTAGCGCATGTAACTGAGCAAACGCTTCACGGTCATATCTAGTTGGAAGCCCCATCTTGCTCAATAAATCTATATGTTGTTGAACAACGTCACTTGAAAGCGAGCAATGAATGGATGAAAGATGCGCAGCAAAAACTAATCCAATAGAAATCGCTTCCCCATGCCGAAGTGTGTACTTTGAATGACGCTCAATCGCATGGCCAAGCGTATGACCATAATTAAGAATCTCACGCTCAAAACTTTCCCTAAAATCTGCACTAACTACCTGAGCTTTAACTGAGACAGACTTTTCAATCAGTTGAGTTAATAACTCCAAATTTTCGCGGTCTCGATCTAAATGAAATTCCTTCATCAAATCCAAAATGCTTGCATCCGAAATGAATCCCGTTTTTATTACTTCGGCTAATCCCGCCGCAAGATCTCGAGCTGGCAAGGTCCTTAACCACTCTGGGTCGATGATTACTTTGCGCGGAGAATGAAAGGCGCCAATTAGATTCTTTCCATATTCACTGTTGATACCAGTCTTGCCTCCAACTGATGCATCAACCATCCCCGCTAAGGTTGTTGGAACTGCAATCCAATCGATTCCGCGCATCCATGTAGCACTTAAGAAACCCGCTGCATCAGTGATCGTTCCGCCGCCTACGGCGATGACAACATCTGAGCGAGTAAATCCGGCTGCACCCATCCAATTCCACATCTTTAAAAGTGTTTGACTCGATTTAGCTCCTTCGCCATCTGGCAATGGAAAATAATGAACCTCAGCTGGAGTAGAAACTTCAGGTATGTATTTTCGTTGATTTTCTGAGAAAAAGATTGCTACGCGAGAATAATCAGCCAGGCTTGTGATCAATTCTGACAGCCAAGGTTTGCCTATCACGACATCATATTGATGCTCTGATGTAACCTTAATGACGCTCATGCAAGAAGTGTAACAATCTGCGCTGCGGCTTCGTTTGGAGTTAATTTATCTGTAAGTACACGATGGTGCGCTAAAGATTCATAAATTGGACGGCGGACATTCATTAGTTCCTGCCATTGTGCGCGTGGATTACCCAAAAGCAAAGGTCTATCGCGATTAAATCCTACTCGTGGCGCAGCACCGGCAAGAGTTACATCAAGAAAAACTACGGGAGATCCTGATTTTTTGATTGCGGATTGTGCTACATCGGACAAAGGCGCTCCGCCTCCAAGGCTTAAAACACCAGAATGAATATTTATTTGATTAAGTAATACTTCAATCTCTTTTTCCCGAAAATATGTTTCACCTTTATCAACGAAAATCTCACTGATACTTTGATTTTCCTGTGTAGCTATAACTGAATCTGTATCCACAAAGTCTTCTGCAAGGAGGCGTGCCAACGATTTTCCAACGCTCGATTTGCCTGCGCCTGGGGGCCCAATCAAAATAACGCGTGGTGGCATTTTATTTAAATCGTAAATTTTCCATATATGACTGAAAATTTCGACGGGTTTCAGAAACACTGTCTCCGCCAAATTTTTCAAGAACCGCTTCTGCAAGAACGAGCGCAGCCATTGCTTCTGCCACGACACCTGCGGCCGGAACAGCGCAAACATCAGATCGCTGATTAATCGCTTTGGCTGCTTCGCCTGTAGCTACATCAATTGTGTCTAGAGCTTTAGGTACTGTAGAAATTGGTTTCATTGCAATGCTAATTCGCAGAACTTCTCCGTTGGACATTCCACCTTCAGTGCCACCAGCTCGGTCTGTTCGGCGAACAATTTTTCCGGCAGAATTTTTTTCTATTTCATCGTGGGCAGCAGAACCTCTTCGGGTTGCGGTTAAAAAACCATCTCCAATTTCAACACCTTTGATTGCTTGAATTCCCATCATCGCTGATGCGAGACGAGCATCTAAACGACGATCCCAATGCACATGAGAACCAAGTCCCGGCGGAGCGTTAAAAACCAAAACTTCACATACGCCACCAAGTGTGTCTCCGTCGGAATGAGCTTTTTCAATCTCTTGAATAATTAACTCACTGGTTTTCTCATCCGCACATCTCACTGGGTTTGCATCAATTTTGAGTTGGTCATTTTCATTTGGCAGCACAGCGTCTTCAGGAATGCGCACGCTACCAATAGAAATAACGTGACTCAGAATTTTAATCCCAACACTTTGTTCTAAAAATGCCTTAGCGATAGCTCCCAGTGCAACTCGAGCTGCTGTTTCACGAGCACTTGCGCGTTCTAAAATTGGTCGTGCGTCATCAAAGTCATACTTCTGCATTCCAACCATGTCGGCATGACCAGGTCTTGGGCGAGTGAGGGGTGCGTTGCGCGCTAAACCATCTAGTTCAGATTTATCGACGGGATCGGCTGACATAACTTTTTCCCATTTCGGCCATTCGGAATTAGCCACTTCAATTGCGATAGGACCACCTTGAGATATTCCTAAACGGATTCCACCTTTAATCGTTATTTTGTCAGCTTCAAAATTCTGTCTTGCTCCACGTCCTACTCCGAGACGACGTCTTGCTAAGTCTTTATCAATTTCTGAAGTTGAGATCTTTATGTGAGCCGGCAATCCTTCAACAATTGCAGTGAGTGCTGGACCATGTGATTCTCCTGCAGTTAACCAACGCATACTCCTATTGTGGCAGAAGAAGTCCTATCGGGGCGTACAAATAAAGGGTTCCGGCAAGAAAGATGCTCGGTGCCATCGCAATACGTGGGAGCAACTTTCCTTGATGTAAAAAATGAAGGCACAACTGCAGTAAAAGTGCACACCACAGTGATAGTAAAAAAACCTCCGTTGACCGAATGCCATGATCTACGTAGCCAAATGCAAGAACAGCTAGAAGCTTTACATCACCAAAACCAATACTTGCTTTGCGGGGCAGAAGCGCTCCTGCAATATGCATGAATGAGAACAAAAGAAGAAAAACCAATCCAGAAAGAAAGTGTGTCCTGAAACTTCCAGAGAAAGCGGAAAAAACAAGAGTGCAGCAGAAAAAAGGTAGTAGGAGACGATTTCTTATCTTGAAATATTTAATATCCTCAAATGAAATCCGAGCGGCAAAAAAGATAAAAACAGATGTTGCGAGAAGATTCACTCATAAAGTTTAAATCTTTAACTCACTCTTCAAATAGGATGTGAGTTCGGCTGTGGGAAGCTGCGCACCTGTGAAAATCCTAATTTGCTCAATACCCTGAGCAATCAATAAGTCTAATCCCCCAATAACATTGCCACCATTGTGAGCCCAGGAATATGCAAAATTAGTTGGCCATGGATCGTATATGACATCAAAATACGTCCCAGTAGGTTTGCGCGATAGTCGTTGCGCGAAATCATCTATTGCGTACTTGGGCGTTGTATTGACAACTAAATCAAAATTATAAATATCGGCTGTGAACTCCCAAGGCAAAAATGTAATTGAGGATGAATGCGCACATTGCCTGATTGAATTCTCTCGTTCAGAATTTCTATGAAGCACATAAATAGTGGTATTGCTGGAATCAAATGCCGCAACAGCCGCACGTGCGGTTGCGCCTGAACCAATAATTAGCACCGAAGATGGAGCGTTTAAGTTGTTCGTGCTTACCGCATTTTTAAAACCGAGCACATCCGTTGAGAAAAGACTCCACTTTCCATCCTGGTTAAGCAAAGTATTACCACTTCTGATTTTCTGGACGAGTGGATCAATAGTGTCTGCGCAACTAAGAGCTTCTTCCTTTAAGGGCATTGTGAGTGAAAAACCAGTCCATTCCGAATCTTTGTTGCTTAAAAAATTTTGCAAAGATCCAGATGGAACATCAAAAGATGTATACGTACCCTTGATGTTCAAAAACTTATATGCCGCGGCGTGAAGCCTGGGTGATAGCGAATGCGATATAGGAGATCCAAGAACGGCGGCATTAATCAATTAAATGCACCAGCCTTCCTATTCTTTATATACAAAACTTTCCACTCATTAAACTCTTCAAAATTTGAAGTAAATCGAGTATCCCCAGGACTAACTGTAATGAAGTACAACCAGTCGCCGTTGGCTGGTTTTATCGCAGCTCGTAAGGCATCTATCCCTGGATTTCCAATAGGTCCGGGTGGCAAACCATATTTACGGTAAGTGTTGTAATCAGATTTGATCATTGTCGATTTCTTGCTAACGAAGATGCTCCCCCGGGTTTTCTTTATGTAGTTGATAGTGGAATCCATTTGAAGTGGCATTCCAATTTTTAACCTGTTCCGTATAACCCTTGCAACTTTGTCAAAATCATCAGTGTGACCTTCGGCCTGAACAATTGAAGCCACGGTCACTAGTTGTTGTGGCGTGAATTTTGGATCAGAATATAAGTCTAAAGAGTTCGTTTTAGTTTCAAAATTGGTAATCATAGATTGCAATGCTTCCCTAGCTGTAACCTCTTTTGTAAAGCTATATTGCGCGGGAAAAAGTAATCCTTCGAGCAATTTAAATCCCGATGGCAAATTTACCTCTGTCGCAGCATTGAGTATTTCTTTCCGTTCAAATCCAACATCTTCCAGCATTGCAAAAACTTCCGTGCTCCAGGAGCCTTCAAATACTTTTACAAGATTTGGCATACGTAATGGATCAAGTAATTGACTTAATGCTTGTTTAGAAGAAATTCTTGAATTAAGCAGATGAACACCAGGGGCAATTCGTGCGGCTCGACTATCAGCTATCGCTAACTTGAAAAAACTTTGGGAAGATTCGATTACCCCCGCAGTAAAGAGTTGTTGCGCAATTTCGGATCCTGATGAACCTTCGGCTACGGCTATTTCTATGAGTTTTTCTGTAGATGAAATCCGACGATCGGGAAAATCAGCAGCACCCGCCCGTCCCGCACGTAACTCATGTGCAACAAATGTAAAAGTGAAAACCAAAACTAATGCTATAGATATCCGCAAAAAGGAGTTCTTGTTCACAGAACTATTTTCTTTTTTCGATCGCAATTGCTTGTTCAAGTATTGCAACTGCTGCTGCCTGATCTATTGCGGCTTTACTCTCTCTAGAATTCATACCTGAATCTTTTAGCTGCTTCGCTGCTGCCACCGTAGACAATCTTTCATCTACCATTGAACATGGGATACCGGTCCGAGTAGAAATCTGTTCTTTAAATTCTTCTGCTTTTTGCATCGACGAACCATTTGCTCCCGATAAATGCTTGGGTGCACCCACATAAACGTGTATTGGTTCGTACTCTTTAACTAATTCAAATATCTGTTCCCATAAGTGATCATCATTGTTTTTCAATGTAGTTACAGGAGTTGCAAGAATCGCATCCGGATCACACACCGCCACGCCAATTCGCACGTCTCCAAAATCAAAGGCCAGACGTCGCCCTCGAAGCATCTTATTTTCCAGAAATCGTCTGCTCGATTGTGGATAGTGCTTCGGTAATCTTAGAAACATCCGTTCCGCCACCTTGTGCGAAATCATCTTTACCGCCACCGCCACCACCAAGAACTGTGGAACCAATTTTTACTAGTGCTCCAGCCTTTATGCCCACCATTCGAGCTTCCTCACTCGTAGCAACTACAAGAATTGGCTTTGAATCTGTAACGCTGACTAAGACGACAACACTTGAGGGGGTTTTTGCTCGTAAATCTAAAGCAATGCTTCGAAGATTCTCGCTATTTATTCCATCAGGCAGCTGTGCAGATATCAGTGAGATTGAACCGATTTTCTTTACATTCTTGATTAGATCAGAGCTCTTCGCTAGAGCTGCGTCGGTGCGAAGCGCGGCTAACTCTTTTTCAATCTCCTTCATTTTATTAACAAGGTCAGAAACTCTTTCTGGCAACTCCTCAACACGTGCGCCTTTGATAATTTCTGTAAGTGAATTCAGCAGAATGTGTTCGCGAGCTAGAAATTTGTATGCATCCGCTCCCACCAGAGCTTCAACGCGTCTCACTCCAGCACCGATCGAGGATTCACTCAATAATTTAACAACACCTAATTGGCCTGAACGCGAAACGTGTGTTCCACCGCATAGCTCTCGGGCCCAATCTCCCACACTGACAACGCGTACTTGGTCACCATATTTCTCACCAAATAAAGCCATCGCTCCAAGTTTCTTGGCTTCGGCCTGACTCATAACTTCTGCACTCACTTCTAGGTTATCTAGGAGCAATGAATTTACTCGGGCTTCCACTTCATTGAGAACGGAATCTGGAACAGCGCCAGTTGCAGGAAAATCAAATCTAAAACGTCCAGGTGAATTCTCTGATCCTGCCTGTGTTGCCGTTTCGCCAAGAATTTCTCTGAAAGCCTTATGAACCATATGTGTTGCTGTATGTGCACGTGAAATTGCACTGCGGCGTTCACTATCAATTTGGGCTAGCACACTAGTACCAACTTCAACACTTCCACTGCGAACTCTGCCTCGGTGGACAGAAATACCTGGAACAGGAGTTTGCACATCATCAATTTCAATTACAGCGCCTGATGCAAGAGTAATCAATCCTCCGTCTGCTAATTGCCCGCCACCTTCTGCATAGAAAGGCGTTTGATTTAGAACTACTTCTATCTCATCGCCAGATTGCGCGGATTGAACAGAAATCCCATCACTCACTAATGCACTTATTACCGACTCGCTCTCTATATGCGTATAGCCAAGAAAAGTTGTAAAACCATGAGAATCTGCGATGGATTTGTAGACACTTACATCAGTGTGACCACTCTTCTTTGCCTTTGAATCAGCTTTTGCTCGATCCCTCTGTTCTTTCATCAATCGACGGAAGCCATCTTCGTCAACATCTAGACCTTCTTCACGAGCCATTTCTAATGTCAAATCAAATGGGAAACCGTATGTGTCATGTAATTTAAAGGCAGCATCGCCTGAAATTTTCTTGCCTTTACTCTTCTTGATTGATGCACTTTCAACTTCAAAAATTGTTGTTCCACTCTTTAGAGTCTGCAAGAAGGTGTCTTCTTCGCCTTTTGTAACTGCCAAAATACGATCGCTTTCAACATTGAGTTCTGGGTATTGAGGCGACATTGCGCCAATCGCTGCCTTCGTCAATTCATTCATAATCGAGTCTTCTGAGCCAAGTAAGCGCATGTTGCGAATAGTTCGTCTCATCATTCGCCGCAGCACATAACCACGACCTTCATTGCCTGGTGTAACACCATCACCAATTAACATTGCAGAAGTACGAGCGTGGTCTGCAACAACACGCAAAGCAACATCAGATTTTTCATCCCTGCCGTACTTCACACCCGTTAATTCTGAAGCACGTTTCAAAATTTGTGCAGTAGTATCGATCTCATAAATGTTTTCAACCCCTTGTAAAAGGGCCGCCATTCTCTCAAGGCCTAGTCCAGTATCAATACTTTTCGCAGGTAGCTCACCAAGAATTGGAAAATCGTCTTTGCCAGATCCAGCGCCACGTTCATTCTGCATGAAAACTAAGTTCCACACTTCCATGTAACGATTTTCATCAGCAATAGGTCCGCCTTCGACTCCATAATCTGGGCCGCGGTCGTAGTAAATCTCCGAGCATGGACCACAAGGACCTGGAACTCCCATGGACCAGAAATTATCTTCCATGCCACGACGTTGAATTCGCTCTAGAGGTAAACCTATTTTCTTATTCCATATTTGCACGGCTTCATCGTCATTATGAAAAACTGTTACCCACAAACGAGATTCAGGAAAACCGTATCCACCTTCCGCTATCGGACGTGTAAGTAAATCCCATGCCAGTGCAATTGCTCCCTCCTTGAAATAGTCTCCGAAGGAAAAATTTCCGCACATTTGAAAAAATGAGGCGTGACGCGTTGTTTTACCTACTTCATCTATATCTAGAGTTCTCACGCATTTTTGAACCGATGTTGCACGCTTGTAAGGCGGGGTCACTTCGCCGAGAAAATATGGCTTAAAAGGAACCATGCCGGCGTTAACTAATAACAAATTTGGATCATCAGCAATCAATGAAGCTGAAGGCACAACCGTATGGAGCAAACCTTCGCGGTTATCTGATTCGAAGAAGCGCAGCCAGCGCGAACGGATCTCGGCGGATTCCACGTGTGGGGATCACTCAGCCTTCTTCTTCTTTTTTGAACGTTTTTTGCCCATTTGTGCAGCCGTTACGAGCGCACCAGCAACTTTTAAAGCGGGTCCACTCTTATCTACTAGACCGCTTGTTGCACTTGTGATTTTTTCAGAAATCTCTTCCACGTTTTTTGTAATTCGATTAAAACTTTGAAGTGGTCCATTTACCAAAGTCACGGTTGTATGTACTTCTTCAATAAGTGGAGTAGTTTCATCGGTAACAGCTTTCAATGATGCTTTCGCTTCGTCAATGAAGCGGCCAACGCGAATAACCGCATAACTAATCGCTATTGCAATAACAAGCAGGGATGATGCGGCAATAATTGTTGCAATTCCGCCTGGACCCATGACTTCCCCCTTTGTTTGCGCAGCTCTCTGATGCCCAGCCTACCCGATTGCCTTACTTGGCTCCCTCTTTTGGTGCCCCATCGATTCCACTCTCTTTACGTTGTGCGGGAGTAATTGGAGTTGGCGCACCAGTTAATGGATCACCACCACTTGCTGTTTTTGGGAATGCAATAACTTCGCGAATCGAATCTGAATGAGAAAGCAGCGCGCATAATCTGTCTAGCCCGAGTGCAATTCCACCGTGTGGGGGTGGTCCGTAATTAAATGCTTCGAGCAAAAATCCAAACTTACTCATGGCTTCTTCATCGCTTAATCCAATAACAGAGAAAACTTCTTTCTGCATTGCACGGTCGTGAATACGAATCGAGCCACCACCTAGCTCTGTTCCGTTGAGAACAATGTCATAGGCATACGCAAGTGCGCTAGCAGGATCTTTCGCAAAGGTTTGTGCAAATTCTGGTTTAGGTCCAGTAAATGGATGATGAACCGCCGTCCAACCATTGTTTTCAGTCGGTTCAAACATCGGTGCATCCACAATCCAAACAAATTCCCAACGATTATTGTCAATGAGGTTGCAACGCTT
>JACCDK011332054.1_pt1 | contig 37622 bp, 33 predicted proteins | sample 7445871 | NCBI WGS metagenome assembly JACCDK01 (sample SAMN15323436, study PRJNA562643) | freshwater metagenome | isolation source: river surface water | place: USA:Blue River Watershed | collected 2017-08-15 | reverse complement strand
GTTAAAAAAAATTAAACATTTTTTGGTTTCAAAATTTATTTCTAATTTTGTATCAGTTATATTAATTTATTAAAACAAACCTCATGAAAAAATTAATGCAAATATTTGTTATATTGTTTATTTTTACAACAGTATTTCAATCGTGTACAAGCAGTGATGACGTAGCTGATCCACAAAAGAGTACAGCATTGCGCATATTCTTAAAAGAAATGAAATCTGCTTACAACATAACTGGCAGAACTTCGAACGATGATCCAGAAATGTGTTTTGAATTTGTATATCCATTAACCTTATCCTATAACAATGGAACTACTGTAGTTGTAGCCAATGAGAATGAATTATTGACTATACTAGAAAACGAAACAAACGAATTATATATAGAAGGCATTTCATTCCCTTTTGATATTTTAGTTGCTGGAAGTAGTGATCCTGTTACAATTACTAATGAAGAAGCATTTTGGGAAGCTATTGAAAGTTGCGACATGGACACTTATGATGATTCGGTAAGTGACAATGACTGCTTTACTTTTGTATATCCCTTTTCGTTATTAACCAACAACAACCAAACGGTAGTCATTACAAGTGAAAGTGTATTACTAGATTTATTAGAAGATAGTAATGATGACAACTATATTATTGATTTTGTTTATCCATTTTCTGTAGTCATTAATAATGAAACTGTACAAGTTGACAACGCTTATGAATTTGAAGAATTATTGGAAGATTGTAATTCTTCTAATTGTCCTTGTCCAGATGTTTATGCGCCGGTTTGTGTAAATATTGGTGGTGAAACGATTGAATTTCCAAATGCTTGTACAGCGGAATGTGCCGGATTTACTTCAGCAGATTTTGTAGATTGTGGTAATAGCAGTAACGATGACGATTTTGCCGATGTTTTAGAAAGCTGTTTAAATATTTCATATCCTGTTCAGGTTCAATATAACGGTGCCGTAACAACTGCTCAAAATGATTCGCAATTGTTACAATTGTACAACCCAAGCCAGAACCCAATTCCTGTATTCAATTATCCAATTACTGTTTCATTTGAGGATAATCCGACTGTAACTTACACCGTTGCCAATCAAAATGGTTTATTAGAATTAATCAATACACATTGTGACTAAAGTTTAAGAGTCATACTCACCATATACAAAAACACCACAAATTATTTCTGTGGTGTTTTTTTTGCCTATAAGTGAATAAAAATATTAATTAAAAGTTAAACTTTTACAATTTAATAGTAATACTATTAAATTTGCTTGATTAAAAATAAATTATGCAGCAAATACTGTCCAACATAAAAATTACAATCAATGAAAAATTGTATGTTAAGGATCCCGAAACTTCAGAATTGGGACGAAACATACTAAAAAACAGCATCGAATTGATTGATAAAATTGGTTTTGAAGCCTTTACTTTTAAAAAGCTTGGAGAACAAATTCAATCCAATGAAAGTTCGATTTACCGTTATTTTGAAAACAAACACAAATTATTAATGTATTTGTCTTCCTGGTATTGGTCTTGGATGGAGTACCGTTTACTATTTGCTACAGCCAATGTAATGGATCCTATTCAAAAATTGGAAAAAGCCATACAAATTGTTACCGAGAATATAGCCGATGACGAAGCTACACCATACATAAACGAACAGCTATTGAATCGCATCATAATTGAAGAGTTTACCAAAACCATGCGAACCAAAAATGTAGACGATGAGAATAAAGCAGGCTTTTTTATAGTATACAAAAGAGTCATCAATCTCTTGGTGAGCACTATAGAAGAAATCAATCCCAATTATGCCTATTCTAAAAGTTTAGCATCAACAGTAGTAGAAAGCGCTCTACACCAACAATTTTTAAAACAGCATTTGAAAACAATTACAAATTTTTCAGAAAAAGACTGTTCCTCTGCCTTTTTTATTGATTTAGTTAAAAAAACCATCTCATGAAACCATTAGAACGATTTAAAAACTTGATCCTGATTGATAAACAAGACATTTATCAAATCTTTTTATATTCTATCATTGCGGGACTTATTAGTTTATCGCTCCCATTAGGAATACAATCAATTATTAATTTTATTCAAGCGGGAAAAGTTAGCACCTCTTGGATTGTACTTGTTTTTGTAGTTGTAATTGGAGTAGCTTTTGTGGGCTTGTTAAAGATTATGCAATTTAGAATTACGGAAAACTTACAACAAAAAATATTTGTGCGCTCATCGTTTGAATTTGCCTACCGTTTCCCAAAAATAAAATTCAATCAACTACACAACCAATATCCACCTGAATTAGCCAATCGTTTTTTTGATACCCTAACCGTTCAAAAAGGGGTGTCCAAATTATTACTTGACAGTTCTGGGGCCGCTTTACAAATTATCTTTGGTATAACATTACTTTCCCTTTATCATTCGTTCTTTATCTTTTTTGGTATACTTTTAATGGGATTATTATACCTAATTTTCAAAATCAATTTCAATACGGGGCTACAAACGAGTTTGAAAGAATCAAAATACAAATATAAAATTGCACATTGGTTACAAGAAATCGCTAGAAATCATTTGAGTTTTAAAAGCAATACAACCTTTTCCTATTCGTTACACAAAAACGATCGATTGGTGACCGAATATTTAAAACAACGCGAAAGCCATTTTCACGTACTATTAAAACAATTCATACAACTTACAGGGTTTAAAATCCTAATAACTGCAGGGCTTTTAATAATTGGCGGACTTCTCGTTATCAATCAAAAAATGAATATCGGTCAATTTGTAGCCGCAGAAATTATCATCTTAAGTATCATTACTGCCGTTGAAAAATTATTTTCGGGCTTAGAGTTGTTTTATGATGTATTGACCTCCTTAGAAAAACTTGGAGCAGTAGTAGATCTCGAATTAGAAGAAGAATCGGAAAATAGCACCTATACCATAGAGCACGAAACATTAACGATTGAATTACAGAACGTCACATTTCAATATCCCGATGCAGAAAAGGAAACACTAAAAAACCTTTCCTTAACCATACAGCCCAAACAACACACCTTAATTGATGGTGAAAATGGCTCTGGAAAAACCACACTAATCCGTTTATTAGCTCGAATATTAGAACCTACAACAGGCAGTATTTTCATTAACAATACCAATTATAAAAAATTCTCAGGAGCAAAATACCGATCAAGAATTGGAGTTGTTACAACCCAAGAAATGCCCTTTGAAGGAACCATTTTAGAGAACATTACGTGTAACAATCCCGCTATTAAAATGGAGTCCGTTTTTGAATTATTAGACAAGCTCAAACTTACTGACGTGATCAAATCACTACCTCAGGGTCTTGAAACAAACATCTCATCAGAAGGGAAACAAATCAATGCTTCAACGATTCAAAAAATTGTTTTGGCGCGATGCATTATTAACCAACCGAAATTGTTATTTTTAGAAAATCCGTTGGATAAAATTGACGAAAACAATTGTAAAGAAATATTGGATTTCTTGTGTGAAGAAAATCAACCTTGGACTCTAGTAGTGGTGAGTAAAAACAATTATTGGAAACAAATTTGTAAACAGACGATCGTTTTAGATCGAGGCACAATAAAAACACGCTAATTATGCTAAACATCTCTAACAATAGAATTGATCCTTTCGTAAAAGTTGATGAATTTTTGTCAACTACCGTATTTAAAAAGCAAAAACACTATCAAATCATTCGTAAAATTATTTGGGGATTTGTATTGCTGCTACTGCTCTTTTTATTTTTGCCTTGGACCCAAAACATCAAAGGTACAGGATTTGTAACCACATTAAAACCCAATCAAAGACCTCAAACCATACATACGGCCATTGCTGGTCGTATTGAAAAATGGTATGTACAAGAAGGAGATTTTGTAAAAAAAGGAGACACTATTTTATTCATCTCAGAAATCAAAGAGGACTACTTAGACCCTAATTTAATTGAAAATACCGGAAAACAAGTAAAAGCTAAAGAAATGGCGGTACAATCGTATTCCGACAAAGTAAAAGCGTTGGAAAATCAGATGGGTGCCATTCAAAATGAAAAAAATCTAAAAGTAAGGCAAGCACAAAACAAATTAAAGCAATCCTATTTGAAGGTACAAAGTGATAGTATAGATTTTGAAGCCAGTAAAACCCAACTTAAAATTGCCAAAACACAATACAATCGTTCGGTAAATTTAAATAAAGAAGGTTTAAAACCCCTAACCGATGTTGAAGAAAAGCGATTGAAATTACAAGAAACGGAAGCAAAAATTATCACCAAAGAAAACGACTATATTACCAGTAAAAATGAGGTACTGAATGCTACAATGGAACTCAATCGCATTCGTGCAGAATACGCAGAAAAAGATGCGAAAGCGAGTAGTGACAAACAAACGGCATTAAGTGTGCAGTTTGACACTGAAGCTCAAGTTAACAAATTAAAAAACCAATACAGCAACTATCAAATCCGAAATGGCATGTACTATATTACTGCTCCACAAGACGGATACATTAATCGGGCTTTGCAATCGGGTATAGGGGAAACCTTAAAAGAGGGTACGCCCGTGGTGAGCATTATGCCTTACCGATATGATATAGCCGTTGAAACCTATATTGAACCCATGGATTTTCCATTAATAAATAATGGCGAAAAAGTAAGAGTGTGGTTTGACGGTTGGCCAACCATCGTTTTTAGTGGATGGCCCGATGTCTCTTTTGGAACCTTTGGCGGTGTAATAGTGGCAAAAGAAAATTTTATTAGCGAAAATGGCAAATACAGAGTATTGATTGCTCCCGATCCAAAGGATAAAAAATGGCCCAAACAACTTAGTATTGGAGCCGGAACTCAATCATTGGCCTTATTGAATGATGTACCCATTTGGTTTGAAATTTGGCGTACATTGAATGGATTTCCTCCCAATTTTTACCAACCTTCTACTCAAGATAAATCAAAAAAATAATGAAAACAAAATTGTATTTTCTTTTTATTTTCATCGGATGTAGTTGGACCATTTTTGGGCAAAACAATACAGAATTTAGCTTTAATGAATTTTTAGGATATGTAAAAAAATACCATCCTCTCGTCAAACAAGCCGATTTAAAACTGAATGAAGCCCAAGCCAATTTAATGTTGGCGCGAGGGGCTTTTGATCCAAAAATTGAAGTAGATTACAGTGAAAAACAATTTCAAGATAAAACCTATTATTCCATTTTGAATAGTAGTTTTAAAATACCTACTTGGTATGGTATTGAATTAAAAGCCGGATTTGACAATGCGGAAGGCATGTATATAAACCCAGAAAATACTCTACCAAATACCGGAATTACTTCATTAGGAATATCGGTACCGGTGGGGCAAGGCTTGTTCATTAACCAACGAATGGCTGACATTAGAAAAGCAAAAATTGCGCAAAATTTAAATAGTGCCGAACGAAATTTACAAGCCATTGAAGTTTTGTATGAGGCATCTATGAGTTATGCCAATTGGAAAAGAAGCTATGATGAAGTAAAATTATATGAAACCTACTTGAAAAATGCTCTTATTCGTTATGAGGGCGTATCTGAATTAATTGCACAAGGTGACAAACCTGCTATTGATAGTGTAGAAGCAGGCATTGCGGTAACTACTAGAAGATTAAATTTGGAAGATGCCCAATTAAAATATACCAAAGCCCGATTGGAACTATCTAACTATTTATGGTATGAAAACAACCTTCCATTAGAAGTAAAAGAAGAGTTACTGCCAGAAAAAACACTAGCCATTACGATAAAAGAGACACTTCAAGTCAATGAATTGAGTAGTTTTTCACTAGACAACCATCCAAAAATTAAAGCATTAGATGCCAAAATTGATCTGTTAAAAGTTGAAAAACAGTTGAAAGCAAATGCGCTTTTGCCCAAATTGGATTTGAGTTATAATTATCTATCCGAACCCAGTAGTACAGATCAGTACCGAATGGAAGATTATAAAATAGGATTGAATTTTTCGATTCCAATTTTTTTGAGAAAAGAACGAGCCGGACTCAAATTGGCCAAACTAAAAATACAAGACAGCCAGCTTAGTTTGCAATTTGAACGAAAAAGTTTGGAAAACAAATTATTATCACAACAGCAAGAAATCATTTCGTTGCAAAAACAACAAGCCTACAATTCGCAATTGGTGCAAAACTTCAATCAGTTACTTACTGCCGAAGACCGCTTGTTTGGCATGGGAGAAAGTTCGCTATTTCTTATTAATTCGAGAGAAAACACTTTAGTGAGTTCGCAACTCAATGCCATAGGATTAGAAAATCGGTATTTTCAAGCACTCTTAGGTTTATACAAAACCATGGCGCAACCGCAATAAACTAAAAAACCTTCGCAAATGCGAAGGTTTTTTTTCGTTTTATATTAAAAAATATTAGTAACGATCTCTAGAGTTGTTGTCTCTATTGCTAGAGTATCCACCTCTGTTTCCACCTGAATTACGATCGAAGCTTCTTCTTTCTCCTTCTGGTTTTGGTTCTGATTTGTTCACAACGATTTTTCTACCTTCGATAGTTCCACCGTTTAATTCGTCAATTGCTTTTTGTGCTTCCGCATCGTTAGGCATTTCAACAAATCCAAATCCTTTACTTCTTCCGGTAAATTTGTCAGAGATAATTTTAACTGATTCAACAGTTCCATACTCTTCAAAATAACCTCTTAAATCTGCTTCCTCTACACTGAAAGGAAGACTTCCTACAAAAATGTTCATCTATGAAAAATTTAATTCCTTACAAAGGTAGGGTATTTAATGTTGCTAAACCGCTAATTTTTGAAATATTTTCAAAAATGAAGTATTTTAACTAACTATTTTCAAACCAAATAGCAATTTTATTGAAATTTTTACAATAACTATACTCCAGTAAAAATGACACAACTTTACTTCTAGTTCAAAGTCAGTCAACATACATAGTAGTAATTGTAAGAAAACAAATACCTATAATTGAACTTGAATTTGTATTTTTGTCTCGAAATTTTTCATTATGATTGTACTCAAAACCCTTGAAGAAATTGAATTGATGCGTGAAAGCGCACTAATTGTTTCTAAAACGCTCGGAATGATTGCGAAAGAAATCAAACCAGGTGTGACCACTTTATACCTTGACAAATTAGCCGAAGACTTTATTCGTTCTCATGGGGCCGAACCTGCATTTTTAGGAATGTATGGTTTCCCAAACACCCTTTGCATGAGTCCAAATACACAAGTTGTTCATGGTATTCCTAATGCACTTCCTTTGCAAGAAGGCGATATTATTTCGGTAGACTGTGGCGCATTAAAAAATGGATTTTATGGCGATCATGCTTACACATTTGAAGTGGGGGAAGTAGATGCAGCGACCAAAAAGTTATTAAAAATAACTAAAGAATCCCTTTATGAAGGTATTCGCGCTACAAAAGTGGGCAACCGCGTAGAAGATATTGGAAATGCTGTACAAGTATATTGTGAAGCACAAGGCTATGGCGTAGTTAGAGAGTTGTGTGGTCACGGATTAGGAAGAAAAATGCACGAAGATCCAGAAGTGCCTAATTATGGGAAACGAGGACGTGGAAAAAAATTAGTCAACGGAATGGTTATTGCCATTGAACCAATGATCAATATGGGAACTAAAAACATCAAACAACACAAAGACGGGTGGACCATTACCACGGCGGATGGCAAACCGAGTGCACATTTTGAACACGACGTAGCCATAGTAGATGGTAAGCCCGAATTATTATCCACTTTTGCGTACATATATGAAGCGCTCGGAATTGTGAGTACTGAAGAAGATGGATTGCGCCAAAAACCAATGGTATTATAATGAAACAACTTTTTAAACTCCTATTAAATACCATCCCACGTCCGATTTTAATTCGACTGAGTTTGGTAGTGCGTCCAATTCTAGCTTTACTTTTGAAAGGATCTCGCTATACGGATCCAATTGACGGAAAAAGCTTTCGCATGTTTTTACCTTATGGTTATGGTACCCAAAGGAACAATGTATTATCTCCTAGTACACTTTCCTTAGAAAGACACCGATTGTTGTGGTTGTATTTACAAAATGAAACCGATTTTTTTACGGCGCCTAAAAAAGTATTGCACTTTGCTCCAGAACAAGAATTTTACAAACGGTTTAAAAAACAAAACAATTTAGACTACACCACCACCGATTTGTATTCGCCTCTAGCGGATGTCAAAGCTGATATTTGTAACCTCCCTTTTGAAGACAATACTTATGACATCATTTTGTGCAATCACGTGTTGGAACACATCCCGGATGATACCAAAGCAATGAAAGAATTGTATCGCGTTTTAAAACCAGGAGGCATGGGTGTTTTCCAAATTCCTCAAGATATCAAAAGAGCAACTACCTTTACAGATGATTCGATTACAGATCCTAAAGAACGAGCTAAAATATTTGGACAATATGACCATGTTCGAATTTATGGTTTGGATTATTTCGATAAACTAAGAAGTATGGGCTTCCGTGTTGAAGAAGTAAAATATACCGAAACCATATCCCCCGATCTAGTTGACAAATATTGCCTTGCCAAAGGAGAAATCATACCGGTTTGTTTTAAATAAAATCATTCACGCGTTTCATTAGTTAGAAATTAACCCGTAGAGTTGCAGACCTTAAAATTGTTTGCTATTTTTACGAAGAATAAATTTTTTCAAATGAAAAATTTTTGGCTCGCGCTGTCTTTTTTATTTTTCCAAAGTTTTTATGCACAAACGGCTGTGGAACAAAATCCACCGTTTAACATCAAAACCATATCATTTGTCCAAAATGGTAGAAATGTTATACCATTCTTCAAACTAGGAGATGCTTTCGAAATCCAATTCGATGACCTGTATGGTGATGAAGCCGATTATTATTATACCCTTACACATTATTCCTTTGACTGGAGCCAACCTTCTAGCCTATCCAAGACCGAATACCTAACAGGGCTCGATAATCAAAGAATTATTACGTATCAAAATTCGTTCAATACCCTACAATTATACTCGCATTACAAACAGGTTTTTCCTAATAACTTCAATCAGATTACCAAAAGCGGCAATTATTTAGTTACAGTATTAAACGATGAAAATGAAGTTGTTTTTTCTAGAAAATTTGTACTGTATGAAGACAATATTCAAGTTAACTTGCTGGTCCGAAGATCGCGCGATTTTGAAACCATAGATGCCAAACAAAATATTGAATTGACCTTAAATTATGGCGATAAAATACTACAAAATCCGATTCAAAATGTAAAAGTCACCTTGTTACAAAATGGCAATTGGAACACCAATATTTCGGGGATAAAACCACAGTATACTTTGGGTAGTGAATTGATATATAGATACAACAAAGAAACACAATTTTGGGGCGGAAACGAATGTTATACTATCGACAACAAGATCATTCGAAACACTAACAATACCGTTGCTAAAGTAACATCAGGAGAACAAATTTACAATACTTATCTCTATACAAACACCCCTAGAAAAATAAGTATATACACCTACTTCCCTGATATTAATGGTAATTTTTATGTGCAAAACGTCAATTCTAATCATCCGGAAACAGAAGCCGATTATTCCTGGGTTTATTTTTCATTAGCCATGCCTCCAGAAACAGATAAAGACGTATTTGTTGCTGGGATGTTTACAAATTATGCCCTCTCCGAGGAGACTAAAATGGAATACAATAGCACCACAAAACGCTATGAAAAAGCCTTGTTGATCAAACAAGGATTCACAAATTTTTTCTACCTTATGGCCGATAAATCGGGTAATATTGATGAAAAAAATGCAGTTGACGGCAACTTTTTTCAAACGGAAAACAATTATACAGCACTCATCTATTACAAAGGGAATAATGAACGGTATGACCGTGTAATAGGCATTGGAATGGCAACTAGTGAAGAAATAAAAAATTAACCGCACTATATTGAAAATGGATAGTTAATACTATTATAAAAAAAATTAGCAATCCATTTACATAAAATAAGATATAATTTGTACTTTTGAAAAAGAGATTACTTGATCAATAAAGCGATTCGTTAATGGTAAGTCAAATTACAAGAGGAATTAAAATTTCAGTCTTTACTAGTTTTGAAGGTACGTATTTCAAGAACTATAAAATCCATTACGCCTTTTCGTATCACATTACCATTGAAAACCAAAGTAAAGATTCTGTCCAATTAAACTCACGCCATTGGGAAATATATGATGCGCTCAACGACATAGAAGTAGTAGATGGTGAAGGGGTAATTGGAAAAAAACCGGTATTAAAACCCGGTGAGATTTACACTTATTCCTCAGGATGTTTGTTGTCATCTCCTATAGGCGCAATGAAAGGGCATTTCAATATGATTAACTTCACCACAACGCGCAGCTTTAAAGTTGAAATTCCTGCTTTTAAACTAGGAGCCCCGTTTGCACTCAATTAATATTTCTTTTTTCAACAATACGCAAACGTTACTTTTGTTATCAATAATTCAAAAATTACTTCGTATTTTTGTGATCAATTACAATAAAATCATAAAACAACACACTCAATTGTTTAATTTTTACTTTGAATATCTAATTTGAAAGTGAAGCAAAATATCATACCATGTTAAAAGGATTTTTTAATGTACCTAAAGCAGTAAATGAACCCGTAAAATCATATGCTCCTGGAACCCCAGAACGAACTAAAGTAGCCGAGACTTATAAAACCATGTGGAATGCTCATGTAGAAGTTCCGCTCTACATTGGTAGCGAAACCATTAAAACCGGAAATACCAAAAAAATGACCGCGCCACACGATCATCAACATGTTGTAGGTGTGTATCATCAAGCTGATAAAGTGTTAGTTGAAAAAGCAATCAGTTCTGCTCTTGAAGCGCGCAAAAAATGGGCGGCTATGGCTTGGGAAAATCGAGCGGGAATTTTCTTGAAAGCAGCCGAATTGTTAGCCGGCCCCTATCGTGCAAAAATCAATGCTGCAACCATGATTGCACAATCAAAAACCATTCACCAAGCCGAAATTGATGCTGCCTGTGAATTAATTGATTTCTTACGCTATAATGTAGAATTCATGACAAAAATTTACGCAGACCAACCCGCTTCGACTTCTGATATGTGGAACCGTGTGGAATACCGTCCGCTAGAAGGTTTTGTTTATGCCATTACTCCGTTTAACTTTACTGCTATTGCTGGAAATTTACCTTCAAGCGCTGCATTGATGGGAAATGTTGTGGTTTGGAAACCTGCAGCAACACAAGTTTATTCGGCTCATGTAATTATGCAAGTATTCAAAGAAGCAGGATTACCTGATGGAGTGATCAATATGGTCATGGGTGATTCTGGAATGGTTTCAGACGTTGTTTTATCTAATCCGCATTTAGCAGGAGTTCACTTTACAGGTTCAACAGGTGTTTTCAATGACATCTGGAAAACGATTGGAACGAATATCGCAACCTATAAAACCTATCCTAGAATTGTAGGAGAAACCGGGGGTAAAGATTTCATCATTGCACACCCTTCAGCAAATCCAACGCAAGTTGCAGTAGGAATTGCGCGTGGTGCTTTTGAATTCCAAGGACAAAAATGCAGTGCCGCTTCTCGTGTTTATCTTCCCCAAAGTTTGTGGCCAGCTGTTAAATCGCAACTAGAAACCGACATGGCATCTATGACAATGGGATCACCAGAAGATATGAGTAATTTTATTACGGCTGTTATTTCGGAAGCTTCCTTTGACAAATTAGCACGTTATATCGACCAAGCAAAAAAAGATAGCGATGCCGAAGTGATTATCGGTGGAAACTATGATAAATCAAAAGGGTATTTCATTGAACCCACGGTTATCTTAACTTCAAATCCAAAATATACAACGATGGAAACCGAATTATTCGGACCTGTGGTTACGATTTACGTGTACGAAGATGCCAAATGGTCTGACACCTTGAAATTAGTGGACGAAACTTCAGAATATGCTTTGACTGGTGCTGTATTTAGCCAATGCCGTTATGCCGTGGAAGAAGCAACCGTTGCCTTACAAAACGCTGCAGGAAACTTCTATATCAACGACAAGCCAACAGGAGCAGTTGTAGGTATGCAACCTTTTGGAGGGGCAAGAGGTTCTGGAACTAACGATAAAGCAGGTTCAGCTCAAAACTTATTGCGTTGGGCTTCTGTGCGAACGATCAAAGAAACATTCGTAACACCGGAAGATTATAAATATCCGTTTTTAGGTTAGTCCAAATACGAGCCTAGAAGTGCAAAATAAAAACCCGATTTTTAACTGAAAATCGGGTTTTGTTTTATATTATTTTTCCTTTCACCCATCACCTAACACCCATCATCCAAAAACTACTTCTTATACTTCAACGGCAAATGCACTACTTTCTTTGTTTCAAAAAATTCATCAGTAAAGAAATCCGATAAATTGTATTGTGTTGCTTTGGGAAAAGTCGCTAATTCTTCTGTTAAATCACCCCCTTTTAAGTAAAGAATACCGTTGGCCAATTCGTGGTGTTGCTTTTTAGCCACTTTGTCTTCCACCCAATTCACAAAATCGGGCATATTGGTCACGGCACGACTTACGATGAAATCAAATTCTTGTTTCACCAGTTCGGCACGTTTTTGTTCGGCTTTTACATTTTTCAAACCTAGAGCAGTAGCTACTTCGTTCACTACTTTGATTTTTTTAGCAATTACATCAATCAAATAAAAATCAACTTCTGGATGCAAAATCGCCAAGGGAATTCCAGGAAAGCCACCACCAGTTCCGACATCCATTATTTTGGAACCGGGTCTGAATTCAATAATTTTAGCAATTCCCAAAGAATGCAACACATGTCTCGTATACAATTCGTCAATGTCTTTTCTAGAAATAACATTAATCTTTGCATTCCAATCTTCATACAGTTCTTGCAGTTTTCGAAACTGAAGGACTTGAATTTCGGTTAAATTTGGGAATTGACGTAAAATAGCTTCCATTCGTTAAATTTTGCACAAAAATACGCTTTTTAGTGAATAAAAAATGAAGAATACCTTAAATGAAAAAATTATAATAATTATCTTTGACAAATTTTGATTTTCAATATATAATCAAATAATTGAACGTTTGTAATAGCAAACTCACCCATAAGTGATGGTTATTTTCACTTAAAAACACAATAGTATGGAGACACAAGCACCTGTTTTTTCAAAAAACGACAATCTTAAGTTTTTTAGAACATTGAATAAACGTGTAAACGATTATTTCAAAGAAAACAACCTCGATAAAACGGGAAACTGGAAATTGCATTTAAAAACAATAGTTATGTTTGCTCTTTTCTTAACACCGTACTTCTTTTTATTGGCGATGGATATGCCTTTTTGGAGCTATTTACTGCTTAACGTAGTAATTGGTGTGGGAATGGCGGGCGTGGGAATGAATGTAATGCACGACGGAAATCACGGCGCTTATTCTACTAAATCTTGGGTTAATAAATTAATGGGGGGCAGTATTTATATCTTAGCAGGAAATGTATACAATTGGCAAGTACAACATAATGTGTTACACCACACCTACACCAATATTCTTGGGCATGATGAAGATTTAGAAGCGGGTCGTATCTTACGTTTTTCAAAAACGGCTAAATGGTATAGTTTTCACCGATTTCAACATTATTATTCTGTATTTTTATACGGGTTATTAACGTTCAACTGGGCCATAACAACAGATTTTCTTCAAATGAAGCGCTATTTAAACAGAAATTTATCCTATGGCGAATTCAAAAAACCTGTAATTCGTTGGACTACATTAATCATTACAAAAATTATTTACTTTTCGATTTGGTTAGCTCTTCCAATGGTATTGGGAATCACATGGTGGAAAGTAATCCTTGGTTTTGTTGTCATGCATTACACCGCCGGATTAATTTTAAGCGTCGTATTTCAATTGGCGCACGTTGTGGAAGATACTGTCAACCCAATGCCTGATGAAAATGGCGAAATTGAAAACACTTGGGCCATACATCAATTGTTTACAACGGCAAACTTTGCTCCTAAAAACTGGATCATCAACTATTATACAGGCGGTCTCAATCATCAAATTGAGCATCACATTTTTCCAAATATTAGTCACGTACATTACAAAAAAATTGCTGAAATTGTCAAACAAACAGCAGCTGAATGTAACTTACCCTATCATGAGTTTAAAACAACTCGGGCGGCAATCGCTTCTCACTTTAAACATTTGAGAGAATTGGGAAGAAAACCACAATTAGCATAACCCATTGAGAGACGCGAGGAATCGCGTCTTTTGTATTAACTATAATAATCAACACACAATGAACCCTTTATCGGAACGAATTAACAACTTAGCCGTTTCACAAACCTTAGCAATGGCGGCACTTGCTAGAGAATTAAAAGCACAAGGAAAAGATATTATTAGCCTTAGTTTAGGGGAACCTGATTTCAATACCCCTGAATTTATCAAAGAAGCTGCAAAACGAGCTATCGATGAAAACTACAGCACGTATACCCCAGTTGAAGGTTACTTAGAATTGAAAGAGGCCATTTGCAAAAAATTTAAAAGAGATAATAATTTAGACTACAATCCTTCACAAATTGTAGTTTCTACGGGTGCGAAACAATCGTTATACAACATTGCGCAAGTCATGTTAAATGAAGGCGATGAAGTCATTCTTCCCGCTCCCTATTGGGTTTCCTATTTTGAAATCATCAAACTTTCAGGAGGTGTACCCGTTGAAGTTCCTACTTCTGTGGAAAGCGATTTTAAAATTACACCCGAACAATTAGAAGCTGCAATCACACCTAAAACAAAAATGATGTGGTTCAGTTCCCCTTGTAATCCAAGTGGTTCGGTATACAATCGTGAAGAATTAACGGCTTTAGCTAAAGTATTAGAAAAACATCCACACGTATATATAGTTTCCGATGAAATTTACGAACACATTAATTTTTCAGGTACATTCTGCAGTATTGGATCCATACCAGGCATGCTAGAAAGAACGATTACAGTTAATGGAGTAGCCAAAGCGTTTGCTATGACCGGTTGGAGAATTGGATACATTGGAGCACCAGAATTCATTGCAAAAGCGTGTACTAAAATTCAAGGCCAAGTGACTTCTGGAGCCAATTCCATTGCACAAAGAGCAACCATTACCGCCGTTGAAGCCGATCCAAGCGTGTTGAACGAAATGGTTTCAGCCTTCAAAAACCGTAGAGATTTGGTAGTAGGATTGGTCAATCAAATTCCGGGATTCAAATTAAACGTACCTGAAGGAGCTTTTTATGTTTTCCCAGATGTATCCTATTATTTTGGCAAAACCATAAAAGGCACCGAAATTAAAGATGCTACCGATTTTTCTATGTTCTTGTTAGCAGAAGCCAATGTAGCTACCGTAACCGGTGATGCTTTTGGGAATCCAAATTGTATCCGTTTCTCTTATGCTACTAGCGAAGCTTTATTAACAGAAGCTATTAAAAGAATTAAAGAAGCCGTTTCCTAAATAAGATATTTTCAATTCGACACGAATTGCACAAATTGACACCTATTAATCCGTGAAAATTAGTGTAATTCGTGTTTTTTTATGCTGTAAAATTCAAAAAAAGTGAACTTGAATTAGAAATCTTAATTTTTTTATAAGAACTTTGCGTTCCTTCTTTCGGAAAATACCGAAATATTAAAGTTCAACCCATGAAAAAGAAGATTGAAATTTTAGCGCCAGCAAAAAATTTAATTCAAGGAATAGCAGCTATAAATAGTGGTGCAGATGCCGTTTATATAGGAGCCCCTTTATATGGCGCACGTTCAAATGCTACCAATTCTGTTGAAGATATTGCTGATCTTGTCAAATATGCGCATTTATATAACGCTCAGGTTTTTGTAGTTATCAATACGATTTTATATGATAATGAATTAGAGCCTTGTCGTCAACTGATTTGGAAATTGTACGATATTGGCGTGGATGCTTTAATTATTCAAGATATGGCAATTATGGAAATGGAATTGCCGCCTATTGTTCTTCATGCCAGTACTCAGGCTAATAATCGTGATGCCAATAAAATTAAATTCTTAGCCGATGCTGGAATCAAACGTGTGGTTTTAGCACGTGAGTTGAACTTACATCAAATCAAAGAAATTAGTGAAGCCACCGATGTTGAATTAGAATTCTTCGTTACCGGCGCTTTATGCGTTTCCTTTAGTGGGAATTGCTATATGAGTGTGGCCAATGGTGAGCGTTCGGCAAACCGCGGATCTTGCGCACAAAATTGTCGCTTACCCTATAATTTGATTGATGGAAATGGCGAGACATTAATTAAAAACAGCCACTTACTCTCCATTAAAGATTTTGATGTTTCGGATCAAATTCCAAATTTAATCGAAGCCGGAATTGTATCGTTTAAAATTGAAGGGCGATTGAAAGACATCGTATATGTAAAAAACAATGTATCCTATTTGCGTCAAAAATTAGATGCTTTCCTAAACGAAAATAGCGATAAATACACTAAAGCTTCATCTGGAACTTGCACGTTTTTATTTGATTCATCATTAGATAGAACATTCAATCGTGGCTATACCGATTATTTTGTAAACGAAAGACATCAACCTATTGGTTCGTGGGAAAGTCCAAAATCAAAAGGGCAATACATTGGAAAACTGATAAAGACGATAGGAAATTCATACGAAATTGAAAATGGTGAATTACTAAATAATGGTGACGGATTGTGTTTTATTAACGAAAATAACGAAGCCGAAGGCATTTATGTCAATCGTGCCGAAAACGGAATTGTCTATCCAAACGTATTGAAAGAAATCAAAGAAGGTACATTTATTTACAGAAACAACGATGCTGCTTTCATTAAATTGGTAGAAAGAGAAGACAGTGCAGTTCGAAAAATCAGTACCATTTTAGAATTGAAAGAAACTGAAACGGGTTTTGAACTCATTGCAACTGATGAAGATGGCAACATAAGTATTGTAAATTTAGAACATCCTAAAGAACCCACTAAAAATAACGAATCACTCGCTGAAAATTATAAAACAAACTTAGCTAAAACAGGATTTACACCTTACACAGCAGCTGAAATTAAGATTGATTTTTCTGAAAATTGGTTTTTACCCATATCCAAAATCAATGAAATGCGTAGATCGGTTTACGAACAATTATCGGAAATTCGTTTGAAAAATTATGTGCGTAAGGAACACCAATTGGTAAAAACATCCCATCCATATCCAGAAACCAAATTGGACTTCATGTATAATGTTTCCAATAAAACAGCTCGTAAATTTTATGAACGTCATGGTGTAACGGAAATTGAAAAAGCGTTCGAATTGCAATGGGATCCAGGAAAATCTCGTGTAATGACTACTAAGTATTGCATCAAATACGAATTGGAACGGTGCCCTAAATACCATCCTGAAAATCGCGACAAAAAGGTTAAAGAACCTTTGGTATTAAAACAGGGCGAATTAGAATACAAACTCAAATTCAATTGCAAACCCTGCGAAATGGAAATTTGGGAGAAGGATGCCGAATTTGAAATTGAAGAAGATCACTTTCATTAATAAAGTAACCGATGTTTTTTTAATAAGACATCGGTTTTTTTTATTCATTTAATTTTTTTATCACCTTAGCTGGATTTCCAACCGCTAATGAATTGGCAGGAATATCTTTTGTCACAACCGAACCAGCACCAATGGTACATCCATCACCAATAGTAACACCCGGGCAAATGACCGTATTCCCTCCAATCCAACAATCGTTGCCAATTGTTATGGGCATGGCCATTTGATGGGTTCTTCTTTCTATGGCATTTGTAGGATGCGTGGCTGTATACATATGAACTCCCGGACCTATAAATACATGGTTTCCAAGGGTTACTTTTGCAGCATCTAATACCACACAGTTCACATTAAAATACACCCCCTCTCCCAGCTGCAGATTATAGCCATAATCGCAATGAAAAGGAGGTTCAATATAGATTCGTTTAGCGGCATTGGGCAATAATTCACGCAAAATAGTGCGCGCATTGGCATTCATAAGATATTCGGTTACATTGAGGCGGTGCAATAATTTCTTGGCCTTATTACGTTCCAATACCAATAGTTTATCATTGGAAAAATAACCTTCCCCGGACAGCATTTTTTCTTTTTCGGATTTCATCTGTCAAAGATAAAAAAACGAGTTGCAATATTATTTTTTTCTCAAAACTTAATCCGAAAAAATTGGAGTTCCACCTGCATTACTGTAACTTTGTTTTTTAAATCATTACACATGAAAACAGTATTACATACCGCAAATTCTCGTGGGCACGCTAACCATGGTTGGCTCAATGCGTACCATAGTTTTAGCTTTGCCAGTTGGTTTCACCCCGATAGAATTCAATTTGGAATGTTACGCGTGTTAAACGATGATACCATTGCTGCTGGAATGGGTTTTGGCACCCACCCACACGATAATATGGAGATTATTACCATTCCATTGGAAGGCGATTTAGCCCATAAAGACAGTATGGGAAATTCTTCAATCATAAAGAGTGGTGATATCCAAGTCATGAGTGCTGGAACCGGCATTCAACACAGTGAATTCAATCCGAATGCAGAGCATCAAACGAAATTGTTCCAAATTTGGTTGTTCCCAAAACACAGAAATGTAACACCCCGTTACCAACAAATAACGCTAGATCCGAGCTTACAAAAAAATAATTTTGATCAAATTTTATCCCCCAATCCAGACGATGCAGGGGTTTGGATCCATCAAGATGCCTGGTTTTATTTGAGTGATTTTGAAGCAAATTTCACCAAAAAATTAGCCCTGAAAAAAGAAGGCAACGGTTTTTATATTCTAACTATTGAAGGAGAAATTGAAGTAAATGGGCAAAAATTAGAAAAAAGAGATGCAATAGGTATTTGGGAAACCACAGAAATTGAAATCAAAGCAAATACAGCCTCAAAATTTTTAGTCATGGAAATCCCAATGGATCAATAACTAATTTTAAGATGAAACAGCCTCCAAAATGGAAGTTTGCAGTCATGGTTTGGCTCGCCATTTATCCCACAATTACATTGGTTAGTTTTTTAATTGGAGACACTATAAAAAGTTGGCCTTTGCCATTAAAAACACTATTCATGACAGGGATACTAGTCCCCACAATGGTTTTTGTTTTGCTACCCCTTTTACGAAAACTACTTCACAACTGGCTAAATAAATAATCCTTGATTCGCAATAAAATACTATTTTTGCAGTATAGAAAATCTAAACTTTAAACGTGAAATAAAACTTATGAAAGCATACATATTTCCAGGCCAAGGCGCGCAATTCCCAGGAATGGGTAAAGATTTATATGAAACTTCTGATGTTGCTAAAGCACTATTCGAAAGTGCAAACGAAATTTTAGGATTCCGTATTACCGACATCATGTTTGAAGGAACTGCTGAAGAACTAAAAGAAACCAAAGTAACGCAACCCGCCGTTTTTTTACATTCGGTAATCTTAGCTAAAGTTTTAAACGTGAAACCCGATATGGTAGCCGGACACTCACTAGGCGAATTTTCAGCATTAGTAGTCAATGGAGCACTTTCATTTGAAGACGGATTAAAATTGGTCTATCAAAGAGCTATGGCCATGCAAAAAGCGTGTGAGATGACCCCCTCAACCATGGCAGCAGTTTTGAATTTAGACGACAAACTGGTGGAAGATATTTGTGCTTCTGTTGATGGCGTAGTGGTGGCAGCAAATTATAATTGTCCGGGCCAGTTAGTGATTTCCGGCGAATATAAAGCGGTAGAAATTGCCTGTGAAAAAATGAAAGAAGCGGGTGCCAAACGCGCTTTAATTTTACCCGTAGGCGGAGCGTTTCATTCACCCATGATGGAACCCGCTAGAGCAGAACTGGCTGCTGCTATTGAGAATACAACTTTTTCTACACCTTCATGTCCTGTGTATCAAAACGTAACAGCAAATGCAGTTACAAGTCCAGCAGAAATTCAGAAAAATTTAATTTCACAATTAACGGGTGCTGTAAAATGGACCCAATCTGTTCAACAAATGATAACCGATGGAGCTACTAGTTTTACGGAAGTTGGCCCAGGAAAAGTATTGGTGGGATTGGTCAATAAAATTGATAAAGAAGTCGAAACCTTTTCAGCATAATTTATCCATTAGAAATGCTACTTTGGCATCTCTTTTGCTAAATTCTCTTAAACAGCTAAAACTCACATTATGAAAAAAGTAATCGCAGTATTTGCAATAGCCGCCATTGGTTTTGCTTGCAAACAAGAAACAAAAGAAAAAGTAAAAGAAGCTTCTGAAGCAGTTAGTACCGATGTCAAAGAATCCATAGATTCAGCTAAGCTAAAAGCAAAAGAAGTTATAGATTCGTCTAAAGTAGGTGAAAAAGCTAAGCAATTGGTAGCAAAAGGGGCCGAAAAAGTAGAAGAAGGGGCAAAAAAGATAAAAGAAGCTGCAAAAAAGTAATAGAAAATCCTCATGAAAATTACATGAGGATTTTTTTATGAAAAAAAGGCACAAAATTGTATCTTGCCAACGATAAATAATGCTTATTTAAATTAATTATAGTACCATGAAATTTTTAAAAATACTACTTGTTTTATTTGTTTTACCAGCCTTTGCACAACAAGGCGGTATGTGGATTCCTAGTCTATTAAAAGGCTCTAATGAAACAGAAATGAAAGCCTTGGGAATGAAAATTAGTGCCGATGATATCTATTCGGTAAATAATTCCAGCTTAAAAGATGCCGTTCCTCATTTTGATGGAGGCTGCACAGCTGAAATGATTTCTCCAAAAGGACTCTTATTAACCAATCACCACTGTGGGTATGACAACATTCAAAGCCATTCTACAGTTGCACATGATTATTTAACTGATGGGTTTTGGGCCTATAAAATGTCAGATGAGTTGCCAAACAAAGATTTAACGGTAACCTTTATCATTAAAATTGAAGATGTCACTACTAAAATTTTTGAAGGTGTAACTGGTCTTGGAACCGAAATTGAAAAACAAAAGAAAATCCAACAAAATATAGCCGCAGTAAGCAAAAACTTTCCAAAAGAAGCATGGCAAGAAGCTATGATTCGTGCTTTTTATGACGGAAATCAATACCTTCTTTTTGTAACTGAAACATTTAAAGATGTGCGTTTAGTAGGCGCGCCACCAAGTTCCATTGGAAAATTTGGATCCGACACTGACAACTGGGTTTGGCCTCGTCATACTGGAGATTTCTCATTGTTTAGAATTTACGCCGACAAAAACAATCGCCCTGCAGATTATTCCATTGACAATGTTCCATACCAACCGAAACACTTTTTCCCTATTTCAGCAAAAGGCATTCAAGAGAATGATTTCACTATGGTAATGGGATATCCGGGAAGAACCCAAGAATATTTACCCTCTTTTGCAGTAGAACAAATTGTTAATGATCTCAATCCGGCAAAAATTGAAATTCGCGATGCAGCTTTGAAAGTTCAAGACGGATTCATGAGAAAAGACAATGGGATTAAAATTCAGTACGCTTCCAAATATGCAGGGGTTGCAAACTATTGGAAAAAATGGATTGGTGAAACAAAAGGATTGAAAAAATCAAATGCTGTTGCCCTCAAAAAAGAATTTGAAAAAAGTTTTAATGAACGTGTCATCAAAGCAGGAAAACAAGCTGAATACGGAACTCTTTTGGCTGATTTTGAAAAAAATTACAACGACATTAGACCCTACGCGATTGCAAAAGATTACTTTACGGAAGTTGTTTTAAGAAATACTGAAATATTATCTTTTGGCTACCGCTTGTATCAATTAGAACAAGTTTACAATACCAGAGGAGAGCAAGCATTTACCGATAGAAAAAATAATTTAATCGCTGGATTTGAAAGTTTGTATAAAGATTACAGTATACCAGTAGACGAAAAAGTTTTTGAACAATTGATGCATCTTTACACCACAAAATCACCGAAACAATTTTTGCCAGAAAGTTTAAATAATGTCAATGCAGTGGCTTTAACGGCGAGTGTTTTTGGTGCTTCAAAACTCACCAATTATGATGGCTTAAAAAACATTTTGAATGGAGACGCTAAATCGGTTGTAGAAAAATTGAATCAAGATCCCGCGTACCAATTGGTGAAATTAATGGCCGATAGTTATCAAAAAAATGTTGCTCTTAAATTTGACGAAATCAATCTCAAAAATATCGCTTTACAAAGAACTTATATGAAAGGAATTATGGAATTTTTTCCTAACGATAGGATTTTTCCAGATGCCAACAGTACACTACGCGTAACTTATGGTCAAGTAAAAGGGTACAAGCCGAGTGATGCTGTAGTATATGAGCCTATTAGCTATTTAGACGGCGTAATTGAAAAATACATACCTGGTGATTATGAGTTTGACGTTCCCAAAAAATTAATCGATTTGTATAACACAAAAGATTATGGAAACTATGCAGATAAAAATGGCAAAATGCCTTTGGCTTTTATTGCAACGAATCATACCACTGGAGGTAACTCTGGAAGTCCAGCACTTGATGCCTATGGAAACCTTATTGGATTGAATTTTGACCGCGTTTGGGAAGGGACCATGAGTGACATTTATTATAGTCCTGAAATCTGCAGAAACATCATGGTAGATGCACGTTACATTCTTTTCATCATTGATAAATTTGCTCATGCAAATAATTTAATTGAAGAGCTAACTATTGTGTATCCCAAGTCCAAAAAATCGAAATAATTACACTAATTAGTGTACATAAATAATTTGGCATAACCTTTGAAAGAATAAATTTTGGAATTCAAAGAAAAAAAATGAAAAAAATTGTCTAAAAATATTTTGACATGTTAAAAAATTTATATCTTTGCTCCGAATTAATAATTAACCTTTATAATTTAGTAAGATGAAAAAAGTTGTATTAAGTTTAGCATTCGTTGCTGCTATGTTCGTTTCTTGTAAAGAAAATGCTGCTGAAACTACAGAAACTGTAGATTCAACTGCTGTTGAAGCTCCTGCTGTTGAAGAGGCACCTGCTGCTGATTCTACTGCTGTTGATAGCGCTGCTGCACCTGCTGAAGCACCTGCTGCTGAAGCTGCACCTGCTAAGTAATTTATTGCTACAGAAAAAATTAAGCTCCACTAGGTGGGGCTTTTTTTTTGCGCTAAAGTGTACCGAAGATATCATCCGCCGATGAAAAATCTAAAAATTCTGCTTTATGTGCATAATTTATAATTTCATCAATTCCTTTTTGAAGCAACAATTGAGTAGTATATCTTCTACTTACTGCTAATTCATGTTCGTCCAATATCAATCGGAAAAAAAATTTACCCCCAGACGATTTAAAGCGAAGAAACACACAACGATTAATTGCATTTTTTAGCAGTTCTATTTGATCTTCGCATTCAAAACGCAATTCAAAATCATTACTAGTAAATATGGTTTTTCCCTTTCGAGATACAAACTCATATTTATAGAATCCGTTTGTGCGTTGTGTAATGACAAATGTGCCCATGTCGAAAAAATAATTTGAATAATTTTGCTCTTGCAAAGAAATTGAATAAAACAAAAAAAGCTCCAAACATAGTTTGAAGCTTTTTGTACTCAAGGCGGGACTTGAACCCGCACGGGCATTACTACCCACTGGATTTTAAGTCCAGCGTGTCTACCAATTCCACCACTCAAGCAAATATTTTTGGTAGTAGAGCGAAAAACGGGGTTCGAACCCGCGACCTCGACCTTGGCAAGGTCGCGCTCTACCAACTGAGCTATTTTCGCGTTTCGTCTGTTAACTTAAAATGAACGTTGCATCCTTGTTTCATAATGCGAGTGCAAATATAGTACATATTTTTATTCTTGCAAGAACTTTTGAAATAAAAATAAAATCTTTTTTATAACCTTTTGATACCGAATATTTTATTCAAAATAAATTATTTTTTAACTAACATTCGCTTGATTTCATTCAATTTCATCAAGGCTTCAACCGGTGTTAAGGTGTTGATATCGATATTCAAGATCTCTTCTTTTATTTCTTCCAAAAGAGGATCGTCCAAATTAAAGAAACTCAATTGCAGTTCGTCATTTGCTGCTTTAATTCCCGACAATTCTTCACTCGAATGTCGTTTCTCCAATTGCTTCAATAATTTTTGTGCTTTTTGAATAACAATTTGAGGCATTCCCGCCATTTTTGCGACATGAATTCCAAAACTATGAGCACTACCTCCCTTTACTAATTTTCGTAGAAACAAGACAGTATCTTTCAATTCCTTTACTGAAACATTATAATTTTGTATGCGATCAAACGTCACTTCCATCTCGTTCAACTCGTGATAATGGGTTGCAAATAGTGTTTTAGGCTTATTTGGATGTTCGTGTAAATATTCTGAAATCGCCCAAGCAATCGAAATACCGTCATAAGTAGAAGTTCCTCTTCCAATTTCGTCCAACAATACCAAACTTCTTTCCGAAATATTATTCAAAATAGAAGCCGTTTCATTCATTTCCACCATAAAAGTTGATTCACCCATCGAAATATTATCACTGGCTCCTACTCTTGTAAAAATTTTATCAACAACTCCCATCCTTACACTCTCAGCTGGCACGAAACTACCCATCTGTGCCATCAATACAATTAAAGCGGTTTGACGTAAAATGGCTGACTTACCAGACATGTTTGGCCCCGTAATCATGATAATTTGTTGCGATTCGCGATCCAAATAAACATCATTTGAAATGTAGGGAACCCCTATGGGCAATTGTTTTTCAATGACAGGATGACGCCCTTCTTTAATTTCCAAATCGAAACTTTCATCTAAATCTGGACAAACATAATTGTGATCAATCGCTAATTGCGTGAAAGAAGTCAAACAATCCAATTGCGCAATTAAATTGGCATTCAACTGAACATGTTTGATGTAAGTCGCCACCCATTGTACCAATTGTTCAAACAACTGATTTTCTAATTGGTGTATTTTATCTTCGGCACCTAAAATTTTCGATTCATATTCTTTTAATTCTTCCGTAATGTATCGCTCTGCATTGACTAAAGTTTGCTTACGAATCCAATCCGCAGGAACTTTATCTTTATGTGTATTTCGAACTTCGATGTAATACCCAAAAACGTTATTGAATGATACTTTCAATGACGGAATGCCCGAAGCAGCACTTTCTCGTTGTTCTAATGCTTCTAGATAACCCTTACCCGTAGAAGCTATAGCGCGCAACTCATCCAACTCGGGATGTACTCCTACAGCAATGGCATTTCCTTTGTTTACATTAACTGGCGCATCTACTTGAAGAGTTGTTTTGATTTTCTCACGCAACAATTCGCAGGCATGTAAACCATCCCCAATGACACGCAACGCTTCATTATCACTAGCCAAAGCCAATGCTTTAATAGGAACAATTGCTTCTAAAGAATCTTTCAAAAAATTAACTTCTCTGGGTGAAATTTTTCCGGTAGCTACTTTCGAAATCAAGCGTTCTAGATCGGAAATTTGTTGGATTTGATATTGCATTTGTTGCAATACGTCAGGATTGGTTTTCAAAAAGGAAATCACCTCATGGCGACTTCTAATTTTTGAAATATCTTTCAATGGAAGTGCCAACCAGCGTTTCAATAACCTAGCCCCCATTGGAGAAAGCGTTTTGTCAATCACGTCCAAAAGCGTAACCGCATTGGGATTGTAACTGTGGTATAATTCTAAATTTCGAATGGTAAATTTATCCATCCATACGTAGGCATCCTCAGCTATTCGCTGAATATTGGTAATGTGTTGGATTTTGTTGTGTTGTGTCTCCGACAAATAATACAAAATAGCCCCCGAAGCAATCAAACCCTCGGATAATTCTTCAACGCCAAATCCTTTCAAGGAATTGGTTTGGAAATGTTTGGTCAAACTTTCCAAGGCAAAATCTTCCTTAAACACCCAATCTTCCAAAAAGAAGGCATGAAAATCAGTACCAAAGGCCGCATTGAATTGGTTTTTAAATTGCTTTGGAATTAATATTTCACTCGGACGAAAATTCTGCAACAATTTGTCGATATATTCTTCGTTGCCTTGCGATACTAAAAATTCGCCAGTAGAAACATCCAAAAAAGAAACGCCTAGTATTTTCTTACCAAAATGAATGGCGGCTAAAAAATTATTGGATTTGGATTGCAACACCTCATCATTCATAGATACTCCAGGCGTAACCAATTCGGTTACCCCTCGCTTGACGATTGTTTTGGTCATTTTAGGATCTTCTAGTTGATCGCAAATCGCTACTCGAAGTCCGGCTTTAACCAGTTTGGGCAAATAGGTATTTATGGAATGGTGTGGAAATCCGGCCAATGCCGTTTCCGTTTCAGATCCCGCACCTCTTTTGGTTAAAGTAATCCCTAAAATTTGTGACGCTCGCACCGCATCTTCCCCAAAGGTTTCATAAAAATCACCCACACGAAATAACAAACAGGCATCGGGATATTTATTTTTTATCTCGTTGTATTGTTTCATTAAAGGTGTTTCCTTAGGAGCTTTATCAGGAACGGTTGCTGATTTCTTTGCCACAGTTGATTCGTTTAAGTATAATGGCGAAGGTAAGAAAATCAATAATAATTTCAAGGGCATGGGCAAGAACAATTTTTATATTCAATTTCATATATAAAATTGGTCCATTGACGAATTGCCTAATTGTCTCATTTATTCTATTTTTGTACCATGAGAAAATTAGCCAACGCCGAATTAGATCGCAAAAACATCCACGAGTTTAAAGAAGCTCAAAAAACACCAATAATCGTTATCTTAGACGATATTAGAAGTTTGCACAACATTGGTTCCGTTTTTAGAACCTCGGATGCCTTTTTGATTGAAAAAATTTATTTGTGTGGTATTACGGCGACTCCTCCCAACAAAGAAATTCATAAAACAGCGCTTGGAGCTACAGAAACAGTAGCTTGGGAATATGCAGCAAATATCAATGAAGTACTTCATCTTTTAAAGTCGGAAAAAATAAAAGTATTTGCGGTTGAACAAACCGAAAATGCTATTATGTTGGATAACTTTCAACCTGAAACTCATTTAAAACATGCCTTAATTTTTGGCAATGAAGTCAAAGGTGTTTCACAAGAAGCCATCAACTTAAGCGATGGTGTGATTGAAATTCCGCAATTGGGCAGCAAACATTCGTTAAATATTTCGGTGAGTGTTGGGATAGTAATTTGGGATTTATTTCAGAAAATTACTGCATCAAACTAATACTTTCACATTATCTTTGTAGGATGCAATTGATTCAAAAAATTACTTTTCTATTTCTTTTCTTTTCTAGTAGTGTAATTGGGCAAAATGTGGCTCCAATATTACAAGCTACAGGAAATCAAATTTATTGTCCGCAAACTACACTTCCAATTGTAACCAATATGTCGATTACTGATCCCGATGACGTTGGCATTAGTGCCATGTATATTCAAATTTCTTCGGGCTACATTTTTGGACAAGATGTATTAACCTTGACGGGAGTTCATCCGAGCATTTCCGCTTCTTGGAATGCGATTGAAGGGAAATTATCTTTAAATGGCGTGAGCGGATATCCTACATATGTTGCATTTATTGCTGCCATTGAAGATGTGGTCTTTTCTACTACTAACCCAAATCCAAGTGGCCAGCGTGTTTTTTCTATTACTGTAGGACAAGCCAATTATTTAGCATCAACCGACCATTATTATGAGTTTGTTCCCAATATTGGCATCAATTGGGATGCCGCAAAAAATGCAGCTGCTGCATCCACTTACTATGGATTACAAGGCTATTTAGCTACAATTACCTCAATGGATGAAGTTCAAATTTCTGGAGTACAAGCCTCGGGAGCCGGTTGGATTGGCGGGACTGATTCGGAAATTGAAGGGGTATGGAAATGGGCAACTGGACCAGAAATTGGAACCATTTTTTGGAACGGTACGGTTTCGGGAAGCACCCCAAATTTTGCTTTTTGGAACACCAATGAACCGAACAATCAAGGAAATGAAGATTATGCACACGTAACGGCACCTGGTGTAGGCCAACCTGGATCGTGGAACGATTTAAGTGCGACAGGAGCTTCTAGTGGCGCGTATCAACCCAAAGGATATATAGTAGAATATGGCGGTATGCCCGGGGACCCCGTCTTACAGATTTCAACGACTTCCACAATAACAATTCCACAAATTACAGCAACAACAAATAATGAAAGATGCGGTATTGGGAGCGTTACTTTACAAGCTACATCCAATATAGGAACGGTCAATTGGTATGCCTCTGCAACAGGTGGAATACCCCTATTTTCAGGAAATTCATTTACCACCCCAATCTTATCCACCACAACCAATTACTATGTAGATGCGGCACCTCTTGGTTGCACAACAGCAAACAGAACAATGGTTACCGCAACCATTAATGCTTTACCTATAACTCAATTCATTACGCCCACTACTATTTGTCAAAATACCAGTACTACATTAACAGCTTCAACTACAGCCGGTATCATAAATTGGTACGATTCCGCAACAAGCACTACACCAATTGCAACCGGGACATCTTTTACAACTCCCAATTTATCGGTAACTACTACGTATTACTTTGAAGCCTTGAACAACAATTGTAATGCTACTAGAACACCAATAACCGTTCAAGTGAGCATAGCTCCTATAGTACAAGATGAATTTGTTGGAATCTGTGAAAACACTGGTGTAACGATACATGCGGGAATTAGTAATGCTACTTATTTATGGTCAACGGGTGCCACAACGCAAACAATAATTATTTGGGATGCCGGAACCTATACTGTTGCAATTACCAACAGTTTTGGTTGTAGCGCAACTAAAACCGTAACCGCCACATTGTATCCAATTCCCAGATTTGACACCATTTTGGTAGCAAACGATCAAATAACCATTGTACCACTAAATACCGGAGATTTTGAATATTCAATTGACGGGGTGACCTATTTTTCATCGCCGCAATTTACCATAACGGAAGGGGGATTGTATACAGCTTATATCAGAGAAATTCACGATTGTGGCTATCGAAGCAAAGATTTTGTAGTAGTCTCTACACCGCTCTATTTTACCCCAAATAACGATGGTATAAATGATTTTTGGTCGGTTAAAGGAACACAATATTATCCAAAAGCGACTACTGTTATTTTTGATCGTAACGGACAATTAATTACCACATTAACACAAAACAGCCTCCTATGGGATGGAACGTTTCATAATGAAAAATTACCCTCGACTGATTATTGGTTTATTACTGAAATTCCAGAAACCCAACAAATTATTAAAGGGCATTTTTCATTAATTCGATAACGTAGCTTGTTGGATTTTTTCTAATAAAAACACATAATCAGCTTGTTTTTTCACAAAATCCAATTCCGAAATATCAACAATTAAAACATTTAAATCGGTTTGGGTTTTGATGTAATCCAAATATCCTTGATTAATTTTCTCTAAATATTCGGCAGGAATTTCTTGTTCATAGGAACGCCCACGTTTTTTAATATTATGCAACAATCGGGTTGTATTTTGATATAAGTAGACGTACAAATCAGGTTTTGGCATTTCTTTATGAATGATATCAAACATTGTTTTGTACAATCGAAATTCGTCTTCTTGCAGCGTTACCTTTGCAAAAATCAACGATTTAAAAATATGATAATCGGCCACCACAAAATCTTTAAACAAATCGAATTGCGCCAAATCATCTGTTAATTGCTGGTAGCGATCAGCTAAAAAAGACATTTCTAATGGAAAAGCATAGCGACTTTGGTCTTTGTAAAACTTAGGTAAAAAAGGATTGTCGGCAAATCGCTCCAAAACTAATTTCGCATTGCAATCTTCAGCTAATTTGGTTGCTAAAGTGGTTTTACCAGCACCAATATTTCCCTCTATGGCAATGTAATTAAAGGGTTGTAAAGCCAATTTTTCAATAGGGGAATTCAGAGTATGTACTGCTTTAACAGCACTTGAATCTTCAGTTTCAGCAACCAATTGAACAATTGATTTCTTTAAAACGGGATGCACCCAATTGTTGTCTAAATCCAATAGCGGCTGCAAAACAAATTTTCGTTTTGGCAACAAAGGATGGGGAATTTGCAAAGTTTCGGTAGCCAAAATTTCCTCATCAAAGGCTAAAATATCAATATCTATAGGACGTGGCTGGTATCCGGCTAACTGGTTTCGCACCCTTCCTAACTTTTTTTCAACCTTTAAAAGCTGATTCAACAATTTTTGTGGTGATTTTAACGTATGCAGTAACAACACACAATTATAAAAAGGTTCGCTCTCAAAACCCCAAGCAGGTGATTCATATATTTTTGAAACCTTTACCACCACTGCTACTTCGCTATGAATCAAATCAATAGAAGATTCAATCAGGGCTAAACGATTGCCTTGATTACTTCCGAGAGATACCATTACTTGATGTTGCTTCATAGTGGCAAAATAACAAACATTTTTAGACTTATAATTTACGTTTTCCGTTTTTTTATGAACATGTAACAAATTTAACCCTTTTACTACTTATAGCTTATAAATAAAACAGCAATATGAAATTTTTAGGAAATGTATTGGCCACTATAATTGGGCTATTTGTATTTTGTATGATATTTTTCTTTGGAATCATTATTATTGGAGCGATTGCAGGTGGAAATGATGACGCAGTTACAGTAGCTGAAAACACTGTTATTGAATTGGATCTTTCCAAAGTTACGCTTGATTATGCTGGAAAAACTAGTTATAAAGACTTCAACTATTTTGAAGCCGATCACGATGGAGTTACCGACATTCTCAATGCAATTGAAGTAGCTAAAAAGGATGATAAAATCAAAGGAATTTCAATTTTAAACTTACAATCGCAATTGGGTCTGGCCCAAATGAAATCGGTTCGAGACAAATTAGACGAATTTAAAAAAACAGGTAAATTTATCTATGCCTATGGAAATTATTACACCCAAGGATCCTATTATTTGAATTCCGTTGCGGATCAAATCTATTTAAATCCAGTGGGTACTATTGACTTTAAAGGATTATCTGCCGAAATTTTATACCTAAAAGACCTGCAAGAAAAATCGGGTGTTAAATTTGAAGTCATTCGTCACGGCAAATACAAAAGTGCAGTAGAACCTTTCTTAACTCAAGAAATGAGTCCAGAAAACAGAGAACAAATGACAGTACTTTTGAACTCGATTTGGAATGAATTAGTTAATGATATTGCAAAAAGCAGAAAGTTATCAGCAGTACAACTAAACGCCATTGCAACCTCACTTGGCGCTCGAACTCCTGAATTAGCATTAGCTAATAAAATGATTGACAAAATTGCCTATGAAGACGAATACCATCAAGCCATTCGTTCGCAATTAAAAGTAGGGAAAAAAGAAAAATACAACACCGTTAGTATTACAGACTATGCCAAAACAGCTGCTTTAACGGTTGAAGATTACACGAAAGACGATATCATTGCGGTTATTTATGCGCAGGGCGAAATTTTAAGCGGAGAAGGCGATGTCAATGTCATCGGTGAAGGATCAATTAAACGTTCGTTAGAAGAAGCACGAAATAACGACGATGTGAAAGCTATTGTATTGCGAGTAGACAGCCCTGGCGGTAATGCAATTACTTCAGAGTTAATTTGGCGCGAAATCGAAATTACCAAAAAGACAAAACCTGTTGTTGTTTCTATGGGAAATTATGCGGCTTCAGGCGGGTATTATATTGCCGCAAATGCCGATCGCATTTTTGCAGAAAACAATACCATAACCGGATCTATAGGTGTTTTTGGGATGCTACCCAATATGAGCCAACTGGGCAAAAATATTGGCATCAATGCGGAACAAGTTAATACACATGAAAATGCAAGTGGGTATAGTATTTTTGAGCCTATGGACGAAAAATACAAAGAATACGCCATAGAAAGCATTGAGAAAACCTACACCACGTTTTTACAACGGGTTGCGGCTGGGAGAAAAATGACCCTTGCACAAGTTGATGCCATGGCGCAAGGTAGGGTTTGGACCGGAACGGCGGCAAAAAAATTGGGCTTAGTCGATGAAATAGGTGGTTTGGAAGACGCCATTACTTATGCCGCAACATTGGGAAAAACAAAATCGTACCGAACCGAGAACTTTCCAGAATATGAAAAAAGTTTTGAAGATTTAGTGGCCAATTTTACCGGAATTGCAGCCCTTCAAACCAAAGAACAACTTTTAAAAGAACAATTGGGGGAAGAAGGTTTTCAAATGCTTGAACAAATCAAACGTGTTAAGAGCAGAAAAGGTATTCAAGCCATGATGCCTTATGAACTGAACATTCGCTAATTAAAATTTACACTTTACAACAATCCCAAAAGCAATTTGTTTTTGGGATTTTTTTATAAGCTTATTTTAACCACATAGCCTTCATAGGTGCGTACATTAAAAACGGTACCGTCCTCAAATAGTAAGTATTGCCCTTTGATTCCCGCTAACTTTCCGGAAAAATGAGGTGTTTTATCTAAATTCAAACTTATAACTTTTGAAGGATAGCGTACAACAGGAAAATCGAGTGCAATAATTTTTTCCTCTTTTGGAAAATACTCTTTTACCTCTTCGGGCAACCAATCGAACACTTTGTTGCGTTCTGTAATTAAATCCGTAGCTAAATAATCGTTTTTAAGCATTTTTTGCCAATTGGTTTTATCGGCAAAATGGTTTTTTAGGGCAACTTCCGTAATTCCAGCTAAATACCGATTAGGAACTTCCACAACCGGGATGGCTTGCACAGCACCTTGATCGATCCATCTGGTGGGGACTTGCGTTTTTCGGGTTACTCCCACTTTTACTTCACTTGATAATGCCAAATACACCACGTGCGGTTGCAATTGAACGCGTTTTTCATAGGCCAAATCGCGATCTTCAATATCCAAATGGGCCGTACTCAATTCGGGCTTCATAATCCAGTCGCCTACCGCAGGACTGCTCATGAAACAATCGTAACAAAAACCTTGACGAAAAATTTTCTTGGCTTTGCCACAATTCAAACATTGATAGCCCTGAAATTCAAGAGTAAGCACTTTCCCCAAGAGTTGATTGAGGTGTAAAAAACCTGATTCAAAAACCAAATAATACTGAATAGGGTTTCCATATTCGGTTTGCATTTTGGTCAAGGTTCCCTGATAGATCATTTGCGTTAAGATTTAGTTTTTTGCACGTTTGTATAAAAAAAATGCTATTTTTGGTAAAGTTATTATTCCCAATTCATAATTCAAAATCAAACGCGCAAAATGCCATTACAAATCATCAATTCTTTTGCTACTTGGATTTTAAAAAAACGAATTCATCAAATGGAATTGTTTTTAAAATATCCGCATGAAGTTCAAGAAGAATTGTTGTTTAGTTTGATGAAATCGGCGGAAGCCACTCAAATTGGTAAAAAATACGACTTTAGTTCGATAAAAAATTATACGACTTTTAGTGAACGCCTCCCCATAGCAACCTATGAAGATTTAGAACCGTTAATTGAATTGACCCGAAAAGGGGAACAAAATGTTTTTTGGCCTTCTCATATCAAGTGGTTTGCCAAATCGAGCGGTACCACCAATGCAAAAAGCAAGTTTATTCCGGTGAGTGCAGAGGCCTTGGAAAATTGCCATTACAAAGCCAGTAAAGATTTATTGTGTTTGTATTTAACCAACAACGAGAACTCCGAATTATTCGTAGGAAAAAGCCTACGATTGGGCGGTAGCAAGCAATTGTATGAAGACAACAATACCTTTTTTGGCGATTTATCAGCCATTTTGATTGACAACATGCCCATTTGGGCCGAGTTTAGCTCCACACCCAGCAGTAAAATTTCCTTAATGGGCGATTGGGAGACCAAACTTCCAGCCATTATTAACGAAACCGTCAATGAAAACGTTACCAGTTTAGCTGGTGTACCCAGTTGGATGCTCGTTTTGTTGCAAAAAGCGTTAGAATCAACTGGAAAATCAAACTTGTTAGAAGTATGGCCCAATGCTGAAGTCTATTTTCACGGTGGTGTAAGTTTTGAACCCTATAAAGAACAATACAAAAAATTATTCCCTAAAGACAGTTTTAAATACTACGAAATTTACAATGCTTCGGAAGGTTTTTTTGCCATTCAAGATCAAAACGGTAGCGACGAATTACTATTGATGCTCGATTATGGTATTTTTTATGAGTTTATTCCCATGGATACCTTTGGCACACTCAACCAACGCGTAATTCGATTGAATCAAGTAGAATTGCATAAAAATTATGCGTTAGTCATCACGACCAATTCAGGATTGTGGCGCTATTTAATTGGCGATACCATTCGATTTACATCCTTAAATCCGTATCGCATTAAAGTTACCGGTAGAACCAAACACCACATTAATGTTTTTGGAGAAGAACTTATGGTAGAAAACACCGATACGGCCTTGACCAAAACCTGCAAAGCTTTCCATTGCGAAATGATCGATTATACTGTGGCTCCCATTTTTATGAAAGACAAGGAAAAAGGAGCCCACGAATGGATTATTGAATTTAAAAATCCGCCCGAAGATATCGCAAAATTTAGCCAGGTATTGGACGAAAATATCCAAGCCGTAAATTCTGATTACGAAGCCAAACGCTACAATAATATGACGTTAAACCCTTTAGTGCTTAATGTAGCGAGAGAAAATCTATTTTATGACTGGTTGAAACAACAAGATAAATTAGGGGGCCAACATAAAGTACCCCGTTTGTCTAACGAGCGCACCTACTTGGAAAGCTTATTGAAATTATGATCTTACATAAAAAAATACTAGTAACCCTTTGCTTGATTGTAGTGTCGTCTTGTGGTCCCAAACGCTATGGCTGTGGACCTAGGCGGTGTGAAATAAATGCAAAACAATTTCACTTGTTTCATACCGACAATAAAAAACACCTACTCGATTTTGAAAACCAAGTAGGTGTTGTTTGTGCCTAAAAATATTATTTACGAAACCGCTTTCAGTCGTTGTAATAAATTCTTACTCAAACTGTTTTCAGCGTAGTCTTTGGTTACTTGCAAGTGCTTGTCGTTTGAACTTGGCAGTTCATACATAGCATCGGTTAAAATGGCTTCGCACAACGAACGTAATCCTCTAGCACCTAATTTATATTCTAAGGCTTTTTCCACAATATAATCTAAAGCCTCTTCTTCAAAGATCAAAGACACTTCATCCATTTCAAACAATTTTTGATATTGTTTTACCAAAGCATTTTTAGGTTCGGTTAAAATCGCTCTTAATGTTTCGGCATCTAAAGGATCCATGTGTGTTAATACGGGTAAACGACCAATAATCTCAGGAATTAATCCAAAATCTTTGACGTCTTTTGGAATCAAATATTGCAACAAATTGTCTTTGTCAATGTGATCGGTTCCTATAGACGAACTATACCCTACCGCTTGTCTGTTCAATCGTTTGGAAATAATGCGTTCAATGCCGTCAAAAGCTCCACCTGCGATGAATAAGATATTTTGGGTATTCACTTCCACAAATTTTTGGTCCGGGTGTTTTCTGCCTCCTTTTGGCGGCACATTCACTACCGTTCCTTCTAATAGTTTCAATAACGCTTGTTGCACGCCTTCTCCCGAAACATCTCTGGTTATGGAAGGATTATCACTCTTACGAGCAATTTTATCAATCTCGTCGATAAAAACAATCCCTCTTTCGGCTTTAGCTACATCATAATCAGCGGCTTGTAACAAACGTGTTAAAATACTCTCTACATCTTCGCCCACATAACCTGCTTCGGTTAATACAGTAGCATCTACAATTGCTAAGGGAACATTTAACATTTTGGCAATGGTTTTGGCTACTAATGTTTTACCCGTTCCAGTTTGTCCTACCATTAAGATATTACTTTTCTCAATCTCAACTTCATCGTCCAATTGAATTTGCATCAAACGTTTATAATGGTTGTAAACGGCCACACTCATTACTTTTTTAGTTTGATCTTGTCCAATGACATAATCGTCTAAAAAGGCACGAATTTCTTTTGGTTTTAGCAGAATTAAATCGGCTGCCAAATTGGTATTTCCGTTTTGTTTTAACTCTTCTAGTACAATACCATGAGCTTGCTCAATACACTTATCGCAAATGTGCGCCGTGATACCTGCAATTAATAAATCGGTTTCTGGCTTTTTTCTCCCACAGAACGAACACTCTAATACTTCTTTTGCCATTTTTTTTGGGTTAAAAGTGATGGGCAATGGGTGATGGGCAAACCTTTTACCTATCACCCATTACCTAAAACCTTTTTATTGTCTTGTTAATACCTCATCAATCATTCCATACTCTTTAGCCTCGGCCGCCTTCATCCAGTAATCTCTTTCGCTGTCTTTATAGACTTTATCGTAAGGTTGTTTAGAATGTTGTGAAATGATTTCGTATAATTCTTCCTTTAATTTTAGCATTTCTTTCAAGTTGATTTCCATATCGGTTGCCACTCCTTGTGCCCCACCCGATGGTTGGTGAATCATTACTCTTGAATGCGGTAAGGCCGAACGTTTTCCTTCAGCACCTGCACACAATAATACCGCTCCCATAGAAGCCGCCATACCGGTACAAATCGTTGCTACATCGGGTTTTACAAATTGCATGGTGTCATAAATTCCCAATCCCGCATAAACACTACCTCCAGGAGAATTGATATAAATACTAATGTCTTTAGAAGCATCTACGCTTTCTAAAAACAACAGTTGTGCTTGAATAATATTGGCTACATAATCATCAACTCCTGTTCCTAAGAAAATAATGCGATCCATCATCAAACGAGAAAACACATCCATTGAGGCCACATTCATTTGGCGCTCTTCGATGATGTAAGGGGTCATACTGCTCACAATTTTATCGTAATACAAACTGTTTACACCGTGGTGTTTGGTAGCATATTTCTTAAATTGCTTCGCCATTTCGAGCGTAGCTCTTGGGTCTTTTCCGTAATTCATGATATAGAATGTAATTTTTAATGAAAATTAATGGTATAAAAAAGCGCCAAAACTAGTTTGACGCTCAAAGATAATTATTTTTTATGAGAATTTATTCCCCGTACATCGCTTTAATGAATTGGTCGTAATTTACTTCTTTTGATTTGGCTTTTACTTTTTCTTTGTATAAACCTAACATTTTTTCGCCCATTACTTGCTCAGACAAACGTTTAACTTCGTCTTGATTTGACATAACACGCGCTACGATTCCATTGATTTCATCGTCTGATGGATTCAGTTGGCCAAATTGAGCCATTTGTTTTTTTATAATGTCGGCCGTATGTGCTTTTAAATCTTCAAAAGTGATTTGTAAATTATTTGCTGCCATTACTTTCCCTTCGATTAATTGGAAACGCAATCCTTTTTCAGCTTTTGCATATTCTTCTTCAGCTTGTGCATCTGTAAGAGGTGTTTCAGCAACTGTTTTGATCCATTTTTTTAAGAAGGCAGCAGGTAAATCAAATTTGGTTGACTCGATTAAGAAATCAGTCACATCATTTAGGAATTTTTGATCCGCTTGTTGCGCAAATTGCGTTTCAGCATCTTCTTTAATTTTTGCTTTTAAATCTGCTAAAGAATTAATTACTCCAGGTCCGAATAATTTATCAAACAATTCTTGATTTAATTCTGCTTTTTCTACC
>JACCDK010063286.1_pt1 | contig 37635 bp, 36 predicted proteins | sample 7445871 | NCBI WGS metagenome assembly JACCDK01 (sample SAMN15323436, study PRJNA562643) | freshwater metagenome | isolation source: river surface water | place: USA:Blue River Watershed | collected 2017-08-15 | reverse complement strand
TGCCCTGGCGCGGTTTCTCGCAAAATACACTGCGAGGATTGCTCCGGCCGCGCTCAATTTTGAATGGGCGCGCGCATTGGGATTCTGGGATGTGAGCCCTAGGTGGAAAGATTTTTCCTACGAACTCTGTCTTGATGCCGTTGAAGCAATGGGAAAAGCTGATGGCTATTACCCTGCCTGGGATGGCATGTTGATGAAACGCTTCGATGGAAAAATCTCGAGCGAAATTCCAGTAACAATAATTTTTGGTGATACCGACCGTACCCTGCCAGCCACAAATTGTCAGGAGCGTTCCGTTGCGCCATCTCACGCAAAGTGGATTGTCTTTCCTGAAACGGGCCACGCGCCAATGTGGGATTCGCCTAGCGATGTTGTTGCCGCCATACGTCAGACGACTCGTATTCGAAAATGATTACTCGAATATATTTTTGGAGCATTCCAAAGCGAAATCTGTTATGGGCAGTACTTCGAATGTGGTTAAACCGTAGACCTTTGAAAAATAATCCCAATATCAAATTTTGGAAGTTATTAGGTACAGGTAAAGGTTTAACATTTACCCCTCGAGACGCGGACCCAACACGATGGGGATTGCTTGTTGTGCTGGATGAGAAATCGCTAAGTGATTTCGAAAATTCTTCAGTAATCAATTCATGGAATAAACGAGCCACTTCAAAATTTTCTGCCACGCTCCGCTGTATCTCTGTTCATGGAACGTGGTCTAGAAAAAAACCTTTCGCTCACGAAGTCGATCCTAGAGAATGGCAAGGACGAGTAGCCGCTATCACAAGAGCGCGGATTAAATTTAGGAAGAACTTTATTTTTTGGAGAGCAGTTCCACCGGTAACTAATAGCCTGCTATCGGCTCCAGGATTAATTCGGGCCATCGGCATTGGCGAAGCCCCCATTGGATTACAAGGAACTTTTTCTCTCTGGACAGATCCACTAGCAATTAGCTCTTTTGCCTATCGTGGCGAAGCCCATAAAGAGGCAATTTCGGCAACGGCTCGAGAAAGATGGTACGCAGAAGAACTCTTTGGCAGGTTCGCAGTAATAGAGTCGAGCGGAGAGTTCTAGTCAGACTAGGGCAGACTTAGCCCATGTCGATACGGAATTTCCGACCGCCAAGAGATTTACGGCGTCGTATCACTCCAATTCAAAGTGCTATTTCGATAGCCGTATTAACCGTAGCTATCGCACTACAAATCTCATATCCGCTTCTCAAAGACGAGCCGTTACGTTTGGTAACAATTGCCTTTGTTTACTGGGCCGCTGGCGCCATGTTATTGCACGCGCTTTTTGCTTACCGAATCGGATTTGCAGTTCGTTTTCTCTTGATCACATTCACTTACTCTCTCATCATTGAGCAGATTGGCTTTAGAACTACTTGGCCGTTCGGAGCGTATGAATATTCTGGATCTCTGGGATATCAAATATTTGGCGTGCCTTTAGTAGTGCCATTTGCTTGGGTAATGATGGCTTATCCACTATTTATCGCCGCTCGCCGAATTGCTCCGAAATGGGTTTTTTTGGTCGGAGGTTACGGTTTAATGGCGTGGGATCTATTTCTAGATCCGTTAATGGTCTCTGCTGGGCGTTGGACTTGGGAAATCACGGGCCGCACTGTTCCTTTTCAACCTGAAATTCCTCTTTCGAACACACTTGGCTGGTTTTTAACTGGAATGGGATTAATGGCAATTCTCGATCGTTTAATTCAGAAAGAAAGAAGGTCAGTCGGCGTAAGCAGAGCGATACCAGAAATTTTTCTATTCTGGAGCTGGGTAAGTGGCGTTATCGGGAATCTATTCTTTTTCGATCGGCCAGGCGTAGCTCTAATAGGTGGAATCGCTCTAGGAATAATTGTTTTTTGGTATTTCTTGGCAGTGAAATTTGGACGAAGTGATTAATGTTCTATTTCATTTTTATTTGGGCCCCAACCGCCTTTATTACTTTGATGCTGATCATCACGACTTACAATTTTTTCACAATAAGAAGACCTCGCCAATCTGATAAATCAATTTCACAGAAAGTATCTATATTGATACCTATGCGAAATGAACAACATAATGCTCAAGATTCAGTATCTTCAGCGCTAAGTCAGAAACTGCTTCCAAAACTTGAAATTATTATCCGCGATGATCAATCTACCGATAAAACTCTTAGCATTTTGCAACAATTCAGCGACGATCGATTATCGGTTCAAACAGGAAATCTTCTTCCAAGTGGATGGCTCGGAAAGCCCTACGCGATGGCGGAGTTAGCGAATGCAGCACAAGGTGAGTATTTGATATTTTTGGATGCAGATGTCAGGTTGACTCCAAATGCTGTTGCAGACTCCATTTCTTTATTAGAGGAGTTAAATCTTGATTATTTATCTCCTTATCCAAGACAGTTAGTTGGTGATTGGCTCAGCGGTCTGGTTCAGCCGCTACTGCAGTGGTCCTGGTTTTCGACCCTACCGATTCGCGGAAACGAGCGCAGTCTTCGGCGATCTACCGTTGTTGCCAACGGACAATTCTTCATCGTCAGACGTTCCGCCTATTTTGCTGTCGCGGGTCACTCAAGCATTCGAAGCGAGGTAATCGACGATCTCGAGCTTGCTCGACTTCTTCGTAGGAATGGTTATCGAGGAAGCGTCGTTGATGGATCAAGAATTGCTACCTGCTTAATGTACGAAAATTTTAATCAATTGTTAGAAGGCTACTTAAAGTCACAATGGCGAGCATTTGGCTCAATCTCAGGAGCCATTTTTGCAATTCTATTTCTTACTCTTACTTCAATCGCACCGGCTGTATTGGCGATGTCTGGAAATATCTGGGCTGCGGTTGCGACTTTTGGAATCATAATTACTCGACTACTTGCAGCCTGGAAAACTCGATCAATAGCTTGGAGCTCCTTCTTGCATCCCCTTTCAATTTCTATTTGGATTTTTATCATCATCTCCTCGTTGGTGCTAAAACAAAGAGGAAAACTTTTTTGGCGAGGCCGCCCAATATGAAGCACCATCGCAAAAGCACCTCCCCAAAAAAAGTCGTTGTAATTGGCGCAGGCATGGCTGGATTGGCGTGCGCTGCCAGACTTGCAAAATTGGGGCATGAAGTAAAAATCTTTGAAGCAAGCGATCAGGTTGGTGGAAAATGCCGGACACTTTGGATTGAAGGATTTGGTTTCGATATTGGACCTTCTCTTTTAACGCTTCCGGCTGTGTACAAAGATTTGTTTCTTAAGACGGGTGGCCCGTCAGATTTAATTTCTGATCTAGAGCCAGTCAATCCTGCCTTCGCTTACCATTTCACCAATGGGAAAGTAATTCGTTTTCCAAATCTCTCTCATTCGGGTGTTGTCGATTCAATAAGTAAAGAACTTGGTAATAAACAAGGAGCAGTTTGGGATCGATTATTAAAGCGGGCTGAATCAATGTGGGATGCTTCGAGAGAGGACTTCATTGAAGGTGAATTACGTAGCATCTGGCCTTTCCTTCAAAGAAAGAATCTGCTGCGCGACATAAAAACTATTGCTCCTTGGCTCTCGCTTCGCAAGTTGACTAAACAAGAAGGAGCCGGGGATGAAATTTCAAAGATAGTTGATAGATACGCAACCTATACTGGATCTGACCCCAGAAAAGTTCCTGCGGTATTACTGACTATCGCATTTGTTGAAGAAGCATTCGGAGCCTGGCATGTCAAAGGTGGACTAGGTCGCCTTCCTATTGCATTGGCCGAACGAGTAAAGAAACTTGGCGGATCAATAAATCTTAATTCGCCAGTAAAAGAATTAGTTTTAAGAAATGGCAGAGTGAGTGGAATTGTTCTCGAGAGTAACGAGACTATTGATGCTGAAATTGTAATTTCTAACGTTGATTCTGAGATTTTGTATAACAAACTTATTCCGAGGGGCGCCTCAAAACTCAAGACCAGATCCGAACGCAAATCAATCTCTAGATCTACGAGATCATTTTCAGGCTTTAGTCTCTTACTTGCGCTTGATGGAAGATCAGATGTAAATCATCATACGGTTCTCTTTCCAGAAAATTATGATTCGGAATTCGATTCGTTATTCAGAGATAAAATTCCACCGGCTGATCCAGCGATTTATATATGTAATCCAGAAGATCCGACACTCGTTCCCGGTAAGAACTTGGAGTCTTGGTTCGTGTTGGTAAACGCTCCCCTGCATGACCCAAAAAATGGATTTGATTGGAATAGTCCTGGAGTGAAGGAGCAATACGCAGATTTAATTCTTTCAAAAATCGAAGAACGTGGAATCTCTGTACGAAGTCGAATTCGGTTTATGAAGATTAGGACTCCGTATGATTTGGAAATTGAGAGCCGTGCTCCGGGAGGATCTATTTACGGGCCTTCAAGCAACGGGTCTCGTTCAGCATTCCTGAGGGCTAAGAATCGAAGTGCCATTCCAGGGTTATATTGCGTTGGCGGCTCTGCACATCCTGGCGGAGGATTACCGCTAGTTGCAATCAGCGCAGAGATTGTCGCAAATGCAATCTCAGAACAAGAAACAAACGAAGTGAACTAGAAGCTTGTAAAGCGAGCATCAAATAAGCGATTACAGTGATGTAGTCGAAGGCAACGATGTCGAGAGCGCGTAAAAAAATTGCGATGAAGATAAGTGAAGCTCTAACAGGGCGCTCAGACCAAGTAACAATTATTATCTCCGTTACACCAAGGCTGTTTGATCTCGCCCTCATGTACTCCTGTAGGTATGCCGCTAGCCAAATTATCAAGATCGGCTGCCAAGGGGCTCCGATAATATAAAGTCCTAAAAGCCAGAAAACTTCAACAATTCGATCTGCGACGGAATCGAGAAGCGCTCCGTATTTAGTAGTTTTTTCGCCAATAATCGCAACTGATCCATCAATTCCATCGAGTAATAGTGACAAGATCAGAAAAAGAAGTGCCCAATTTGATTTAGCTGACAGTAAGAATGCCGCTCCAAAAACTACCGAAATATATGAAAGTGTATTCGGGGTAACTCTTAGTTTGACTAGCGGTAGCGATATCCAATAACTAATGGAAAGCCAAACTTTGACAATTCCTTTAACTTGAGCGCTGCCATGCAGTTCGCTCCATTTATTGAAGAAATCCTCTATTTTCATCGCAAACCTATTCTCTTAACGATTTCAATAGTTGAGCTAGCCGAATTCATAGTATAAAAATGAAGTCCCGGCACTCCGGCATCCATCAAATCTGAGCATAATTTAGTTGCTAAATCAATTCCAATCTCCCTAACCATCTCCACATTTTCAGAAACTGGTGTTAGTTTTTCGACTATATTGTTGGGAATTTCAGTTCCACTCAACTGAGCCATACGGTTTAGCTGTTTAAAGTTGGTTATTGGAAGAATTCCAGCAATTAAAGTTAGTTTGGATCCAGCGGCTTCAAGCGCTTCTTTTAGCTTTATGTATTTAGAGACTGAAAAAAAGAATTGCGTAGTAGCAAAAGTTGCGCCTCGACGCTCTTTTTCTAGCAATACCTTTATATCTTCTTGGAGACTAGAAGAAGCTGGGTGACCATCCGGGAATGCAGCTACACCAACCTCAAAGTTTTTTTGGTGAGCAATTGAAACCAATTCATCGGAATGATCTAGTCCTCCTGGAGTAGGAATCCACTTTGCACTTGGTCCGCCCTCTGGATCGCCCCGCAAAGCGAGTATCGATTTGATTCCGGACTCGGTATAACTATCTAAAATGGCCTCTAATTCGAACCTGGTTGCTCCGACACATGTCAGGTGAGCAACTGTCGGAATGCCCGTACGCTTTGTAATTTCTCCAGTTACTTTTACAGTTCGATCGCGAGCGCTTCCGCCAGCTCCATATGTAACCGATACAAAATCTGGTTCATATTGTGCGAGCGAGGTGAGCGCTTTCCAGAGTCTCTCCTCCCCCTCGCCATCGCGAGGTGGGAAGAATTCCAGGGAAAAAGAGGGCGTTACTCTCACGAGTTGAGGGTACCGTTACGCCGTGCCGAGTACCTCTTTAAACTCTGTCAGAACTGAAATTGAAGATTCCCTCTCTTTTTTTGTGAAGGGTAAGGCGGAAAAGCTCAACAATATTGATGAATACCTGCAACCGATAAGTAAATCATTATCTGAATACATTTTGGCTGGAGGGAAACGATTTAGACCTGTCTTTGCCTACTTGGGTTTTCTAGGAGCTGGCGGCGCTGCAGATCCCAAGATAGCCAGAGCCTGCGCGGCTCTTGAGTTAGTTCACGTTTGTGCACTTATCCATGATGATCTAATGGATGGTTCAGATACTAGAAGAAATCGCCAATCAATTCATCGAGAATTTGAGAACTATCACGATGAAGCCAAATATTTTGGAAGCTCTGAAAATTATGGAGCATCCGTGGCAATTTTGCTGGGAGATCTTTCCCTTGTTTGGAGCGACGAATTGCTTTTCTCTTCAGGAATTGCCACGGAACAACTTAATCAAGCTCTTCCAATTTTTTACGATATGCGTGAAGAGTTAATGGCGGGACAGTATTTAGATGTTCTAGAGAGCGTAATCGGCAAATCGAGTAAATCGCGTTCCTCGAAAATTGCTCAACTAAAATCTGGTAAATATTCGATTGAAAGACCCCTCCAATTTGGAGCTGCGCTTTCGGGAGCTAATCCAAAACTGCTTGATGACTTTTCAAAGTTTGGCCTTGCCCTTGGAGAGGCTTTCCAACTTCGAGATGACCTTCTCGGTATTTTTGGTGAGCCAAATGTCACAGGTAAGCCGAGCGGTGATGATATTCGAGAGGGTAAGCGAACCCTCTTAATTGCTCTGACTCTAGAGAGGTGTAATGAACCAGAGCGTCGCCTACTCGAAAAATCTCTTGGGGAAAAGACCTTAGATAACTCCGCAATCGCTGAAATTCAGGAGTTGATTTCAAGATGCGGAGCCAAGGGCGAGTGCGAGAGACTTATAGCCGAGCTCTTTGATCAGTCTATGGAAAATCTAGAGAAGTCAGATTGCATTGACGAGATTAAAGCTTTACTCGCAGAAATGGCCAAGGCCGCGACCCAGAGGGAGAAGTAAACAAGATGCGCACTGTGACCGGCCCAACTGAGAAAGTTGTGATTGTTGGCGCTGGCCTCGCTGGATTGAGCGCCGCCATAAGATTGCTTGGAGCAGGTCGCGATGTAACTATCTTGGAACGAGAATCATTTCCAGGCGGAAGAAATGGTCTACTTACTAAATCCGGATATGCATTTGATACCGGTCCAACGGTACTGACTATGCCCTCGCTAATTGAAGATGTCATGGCATCGGTTGGCGAGAATTTAGCTGACTGGTTAACTCTAATGCCGTTACAACCTCTTTATCGAGCTTTCTATAGCGATGGCAGCACAATGGATGTGCACTCCAACACTGAAGAAATGGAGGCGGAAATTGCCAGAGTAATTGGTGGCGATGAAGCAGCTGGCTATAGAAAATATGTTGATTTCGTAACGAAGTTATATAAGTACGAAATGAATGACTTTATTGATAAGAATATAGATACGCCATTTGATCTACTTACACCTAATTTAGCGCGATTAATTGCTATCGGGGGGTTTAGAAGGCTTGCTCCAAAAGTTGCACAGTTCTTAAAAGATCCTAGAACTCAAAGAATCTATTCTTTCCAGGCCATGTACGCAGGCGTTTCACCTCAACAAGCCCTTGCCATCTATGCCGTTATTGCATATATGGATGCGGTTAACGGGGTCTTCTTTCCCAAAGGTGGTATGCACGCAGTGCCGCGAGCCCTAGCAGCAATAGCAACTAAACATGGCGCCAAAATTCATTACAAATCTAAAGTTACTCGACTCGAAAAACGTGGTAAGCGAGTAGTCGCTGCAATTACGGAAGATGGCACTCGATATGAATGTGATGTTGCCATACTAAATCCCGACTTGCCTGTTGCTTATACCGAGTTACTTGAAAGACCATTGCGGCGAATAAAGAAGTTAGAGTATTCACCTTCATGCGCTGTTCTTTTGGTTGGATCAAAAAAGAAGTATTCGCATATTGCGCATCACAATATTCATTTTGGTGATTCCTGGGATGGCGTTTTTGAAGAGTTAATTGATAAGAAGAAACTTATGAGCGATCCCAGTCTCCTAGTGACTGTTCCCAGCAAAGACGATAGTTCTTTGGCTCCAAAAGATCGTGAAAGTTATTACGTATTATTTCCTACCCCAAACTTAAGCGCGAATATCGATTGGAAAACCGAATCTTTAAGATATCGCGATGAAATGGTGCGGGTCTTGGAAACTCGAGGTTATGAGGGTTTTGGAGATGCGATTGAAGTAGAGCATCTAACTACGCCGCTGGAATGGGAGGAGATGGGGCTTGAGATGGGTGCTCCTTTTGCTAGCGCTCATACATTCACGCAAACCGGACCATTCAGGCCAAATAACTTAGCTCGCGGTTTCGAAAATGTAGTTTTCACTGGCAGCGGAACACAACCAGGTGTCGGCGTTCCCATGGTGATAATTTCAGGAAAGTTAGCCGCAGAACGCATACTCGGTGCGAAGCGTGGATGAACTCACTTCTGCCGGAATAACTGATTCTGAACTTAGAAAATCCTATTTGGAGTGTAAACGACTAAATTCGCTTCACGGCAAAACATACTTCCTGGCAACATTGCTGTTACCTAAATCTAAGAGACCTTTTGTGCATTCACTATATGGCTTCGCCAGATACGCAGATGAAATTGTAGACGCAATGGATCCCCAGAGATCGCCGGCCTCGCGCCGAGAAGAACTTGAACAGTGGAGTTGGAAGATGCTCCAAGATATTAAGCGTGGCGAGAGCGAAGATTTAATTGGAATGGCGCTCGTTGATACGGTTAAACGTTTTGATATTTCGATTTCATACTTCGAGGCATTCTTGCACTCTATGGCCATGGATCTAGAAGTTACTGAATACTCGAACTATGAAGCTTTGATGGAGTACGTCTATGGTTCTGCCGCGGTAATTGGACTTCAAATGCTCCCCATACTTGGCTTTGAGCAAAGTCACGAACAGGAATCAAAAAATGCAGCACAAAATTTAGGAATTGCCTTTCAGCTTGCAAATTTCATTCGAGATATAGGTGAAGATTTGGATCGAGGTCGAATTTATCTCCCGCTAGATGAGTTAAAGAGTTTTGGTGTCGATAGAGAGATGCTGGAGAGGAGGGTTCTGACTGAAGAGATTTCTCATGCTATTAAATTCCAAATTTCAAGGGTGCGAGATCTGCAGAGTAAAGCTGCGATTGGAATTCAGTATCTAGAAGAAAGTTCTCAACCTTGCATCGAAGCAGCCAGCGAGTTGTATTGTGGAATTGTCGATGAAGTTGAAAATATCGATTATCAAGTTTTTGCAAAGAGAGCCAAAACTTCTACGCTGCGTCGATTAAAAGTTGCGCTTCCCGCTTGGGCAAGAGCAATTGCGGCACGCTAGTCTCGCTGAACACCTCGCCGTCCCCAGTAAATCCAAAGGGACATAGTTAAAGTAACCATTGAAAAACCAAAAAATAGATCCTCGACGGGGGCAGACGCAATTCGTAGTCCAATGATGACTGATTCGTTATAAGTAAGAATTCCTCTTGAAGTAAGCCACCAATTAGTTATCAATTGAAAAAATAGAATAATCGAGTAGGCGGTCCAAAAACCTTTTCTTGTAGTCAAACGGGTTCTCAGAACTAGATAGTCAATCAATAGAACTAGAAAGACCGAAAGAATAGCTAACTGTGTATACGTCACGCTTCGTCACCAAATTTCCAGTGTCGCTTCTGAGTACGAACAGCTTCTATCGTCAAGAGTGAAGCTAGCGGTACAACAATGAAGAATAAGAATTCCTCTAACGGGATTCCCTTGGGTCCAAAAATTCCCACAACCTGCTCTTTATCAAACCACCAATGCCCGCTTACAACGGCGTAGTAATCCCATACTAAGAAAATTATTGCTGTGGGGATAATGGATAGTACGGCCCTTTTCAATCTGCGAAGAACTCCCACCTTAAGAAAAATTTCAAGCCAGATAGATCCCACCACAGTGAAAAGGAGCATTGCAAAGTAAGAGAATTTCAGCACGCCGTATGCTAACCTTCGAATCAATCGGGAGCCAAAAGTTGGCTGAGAGGACCTTCGGGTCGACCGTTAGACCAGTTTGATAATGCGAATTGGAAAGGATAAAAAATGATCACAATTTTTACTGCGTGGAATTATGAAGTTACTTTGCTGGAGTTTATCTCCGTCGTAACTTCTCTAATTGCGGTTTATCTGGGGGCTCGAGGGGTTCGAATCGCCTGGCCTTGGTGGATCTTAAGTAGCGCTTTATACGCAATCTTCTTCCTGCAAGTTGACCTATTCGCAAGTGCGCTTCTTCAACTGATATTTATTGCCGCAGCTATCTGGGGATTATTTGGCTGGAAGACCACGGGTGTGGAGCCGCGATCGATGACTTGGCTGGAGCGGGTTCTCTGGTTAGGTGCGCTCATTATTCTTTGGACGGCTACGGCTCCCATACTCGAAGAAGTTGGGGCTGCAGCTTCTTGGCCTGATTCGCTGTTGCTTGTATCGAGCGCCATTGCGCAAATTTTGATGGTACTTCAGCGAAATGAAACTTGGATCTTATGGATTCTCATCGATACTTTCGGAACTTGGCACTATTTCCGTCAAGATCTCTTCTTTACTAGTTTGTTGTATTTTGTTTTCACGCTAATTGCGATTTATGGACTAGTGCGCTGGCGAAGCAGGTCTAGATGGCAAAATCCTTAGACGAACTTTTGCAATTAATCACCAAACAACCTCCGCTGAACAAGAAGTCTTACTTGATATCTATTGATGGCCCTGCTGGGGCTGGAAAAACTACTTTAGCCGCTCGAATTAGTAGCTCTTGGAAGCAAGGCAAAGTCCATACGATTCATATGGATGATATTTATGATGGTTGGGAAAATGCTCTCACGGAAACTTTGACGCGAACTCTAGAGAATCAGATATTAAGACCGCTACACCTCGGAAAGCGAGCTTCGCTAAGAAAATTCAATTGGCTGACCTCAAGTTTTGGAGATTTTTATCAAATACCAGATGCGAATCTCTACTTGCTTGAGGGTGTCGGAAGCGCTCAAAAAGTGACTCGAAAATACCTGGATCAAATTATTTGGATCGATATTGATCAAGAAGTTGGGTTACAGCGCGTGCTTCGTCGAGATGGCGATTATCTTGAGAATGAAATGAGAATCTGGCAACAGCGAGAACTATCCCACTTTGAACTCGAAAACACTCGAGATTGTGCCACCTTCCGCTTCGATGGGAACTTCTTCATCTAAAATCCTCGTGTGTCCGATCTGACTGGCGAAGTAATTGATGGCCGATATAAATTGAATCGGATAGTCGCATCTGGCGGTATGGCAACTATCTACGCAGCCACAGATCTTCGACTAGACCGCGTAATTGCGGTAAAAATTATGCATCCGCATTTAGCGCAGGATGAAAAATTCGTAGAAAGATTTATCCGAGAAGCTAAAGCTGCTGCCGCGCTTTCGCATCCAAACATCGTCGCAGTGCTTGATCAGGGTTGGAATCAAGGCGGAACGCCATGTGTTTTTATCGTTATGGAATTGGTCGAAGGCGCAACTCTCAGGGATTACATATTCGAACAAGGAGCGACAACACTCACTAGTGCTCTACAAATGATAATTCCAGTAGCCAGCGCGCTATCGGCTGCACATCGAATGGGAATTGTTCACCGCGTTATAAAACCTGAAAATATTCTGGTTTCAAATGAAGGTCGAATTAAGATTGCGGACTTTGGCTTAGCCAGAGGTGCGCTACTCGGGACAACGATGACTGCTGAGTCCAGCGTTATTTTGGGAAGCGTTTCTTACCTTTCACCGGAACAAGTACAGCGCGGAGTCGCCGATGCTCGAAGTGATATTTACTCGCTTGGGATTGTGCTCTTCGAATTACTTACTGGCCAGAAGCCCTATCAAGGCGAAGATCCCGTACAGATTGCGATTAGACATGTAAATGAAAGAGTACCTGCGCCTTCGACGATTAATAGCAACATACCAGTAGAGATTGATGATCTGGTACTTAGAGCAACTAATTCAGATCCAGATAAACGGCCGGCAGACGGAACTGTGCTACTTGAAGAATTGCGCAAACTTTCTGAGAAAATTGATCCGCGTAAACGTCAACTTAGTCTCGAACTAGATTTACCTCCTGCTCCACTTAAACAGCCGGTCAAGGAAAAAGAACGGAAGAAGAAGTCGCGAAATGCGGAATCAACTCAGATAGAGAGTGAGAACGAAGTGAAGCGAGAGAAAACAGGCAATACGAAACGAATCTCCAATCGAGTCCGAAGAAATCGACGGATAGCTCTTCTATTACTCATCTCTCTTGTCGGTATTGGTTGGTACGCATTTGCTGGTCCCGGATCCAAAATAGTTGTACCTTCTTTGGCTGGTGCCACCGTTAAAGAGGCTAAAACAGTTCTTGGAAATTTAGGACTGACTTTGAAGATTGGTTCTGAAGAATTTAGTGAAGATATCCCAGAGGGCAGAATTATCAAGTCTGACCCTGCTGGCGGTGGTCGCGTTGACGATGGTGGTGAAGTCACCGTTTTCACTTCTAAAGGTAAGGAGCGAATTCTAATCCCAAATTTAATCGGACTGACTCCAGATGACGCTCAAGCATTGCTCGAGGAGAACAATTTAAACGTAAGTGAAATTACTGAAGATTTTTCAGGCGAAATCACAACGGGACTTGTTATTAGGTCTACGCCGACCCAAGGCGAGAGAGTTAAACGCGATTCAAATGTAATCTTGGTTATATCTAAAGGTGTAGAGAAATTAGAAATTATTGACTATAAAGGCAAGAGTGGCGAGCAAGCATTGAACGAACTCTCAGATATTGGGTTTGAAGTCGATACAAAGTATGTTTTTAGTGAAGATTTTCCCGCCGGCGCAGTAATCTCCCAAAACCCGATTTCCGGAGTAGCGGATAAAGGTAGTCAAGTAACTTTGTTTGTCTCAAAAGGAACCGAATTTGTATTTATTCCAAATGTATTTGCACTTAGCGAAATTAAGGCAGTTACTGCTCTTGAGGATCAAAGCCTAAGAGTAAGCGTAAAGAAGGTTGGTACAAAGAAGGAGAAATTTGTAACTAATATCTCGCCCAAGGTAGGCAGTAAAGTTAAACGAGGTTCAAAAGTCACCATCACTGTAGGGTGAGCGGGTGAATACACCTCGTATCGGAGCACATGTCCCAACCTCTGGTGGCATGGCCAAGCGTTCAATTGAATACGCAAAAGTTATTGAAGCTGAGGCTATTCAAGTTTTCACATCAAATCCCAGGGGTTGGGCAATGCCTGAACCCAATCGTGAAGCTGATCAGAAATTTATTGAACTATCCGGTGAACTTGATATTGAAACTTATGTGCATGCCCCATTTTTGATTAATTTGGGATCCCCCACATTGAGCACCTACGAGAATTCGCTTGCCTCAACTCAATATTCACTAAAACGTGGAAGTGAAATCAGCGCAAAAGGCGTAGTAGTGCACACCGGTTCGGCAGTCGACGAGAATCATGTGAAAAAGGCTTGGCAACAGATCAAAAAAGGCGTGCTGCCAATTTTGAACAAATTGAAAGATTCAGATCCTTGGTTGCTACTTGAACCAACTGCCGGTCAAGGACAATCTCTAGTAAGAAAACTTGAGGATCTAAAAAATTATTTTGATGCACTCGACTGGCATCCAAAAGTAGGGGTATGTCTCGATACCTGTCACGTCTTTGCCGCAGGGCATGACATCAAAACTGCTGGCGGCATGAAGGCTACTGTGGACCTCTTGGTGGAAGTTGTCGGAGCAGAGAGAATACAGTTGATCCACGCTAATGACTCAATGGATGTTCTTGGATCATTAAAAGATCGCCATCAAAATATCGGAGAGGGTGAGATTGGTAAGCGACCTTTTGAAGAATTATTGGCTCACCCGGCAATTGTTAATGCTCCCTTAATATTGGAAACTCCTGGAGAAGAGCCTGAGCACGGTCGAGAAGTTAAACTTCTAAAGAAGATGAGAAAATAGATGTTGGTTTTGGCGCCATGGGCACTTCTAGCTGTAGCAGCGGTATGGGGTATTTCTTTCGTTTGGATGAAAGATATTTTAGATCAACAAGATGTATTCAGTTTCTTGTTCTGTAGATTTATTTTTGCTTCACTAATCATGATTGTCGTACGCCCAGCTGCTTTCAAAAAAATGAATTGGAAATTGGTTTCTCGAGGTTCACTTGCTGGACTCGCGCTTGGCTCAGGATACATTTTTCAAACTCTAGGTCTTGAAAGAACCACGCCAGCAATTACTGGTTTTGTTACAGGTCTTTACGTTGTGTTTACCCCATTAATTGGATTAATTGTTTTTCGTGATCACATCACTCGATTGGCTTGGTTTTATATAGCTCTGGCAACAATCGGTCTTGGAGTGCTTTCGATTTCAGGCTGGTCCATCGGAGTTGGTGAACTTTTTGTTTTAGTTTCAGCAATTCTCTTCGCAATACATATAATTCTGCTAAGTAGATGGAGTAAGAATTTTGATACTTATCTACTTACATTTACTCAGCTTTTCACATGCGCAGTTGTGGCCGGGATACCCGCCGCAATTAATGGATTTACCCCACCGCCGGATCAACAAACGTGGAGCGTTATTGCGTTTACCGCGATATTTGCAACTTTCCTAGCCTTCATTGTTCAGACCTGGTCTCAAGCAAGAATTTCGGCGGTGAAGGTTGCTGTAATTCTCACAACGGAAGTTGTTTTTGCTGCATTGTTCTCAGTGCTCTTGGGCGTGGAGCCGTTGACCTTGCGAATCATAATTGGCGGTTCTCTTATTCTTATTGCAATGATTATGATTGTTCAACCTAGAGTTTCACCACCAAAAGATGGCATACTGCAAACATGATTGTTGATCTTCGCTCAGATACGGTAACCCAGCCATCTCCAGCTATGAGAGAAGCCATCGCTTCAGCCAAAGTTGGGGACGATGTTTATGGCGATGATCCGACAGTTAATCTTTTGGAGGAAAAGATTGCTCATCTTTTCGGAAAAGATGCTGCTGTATTTACTCCAACGGGTTCTTTAGCAAATCAACTTGGCATAAGAACTTTGGTTAAGCCTGGCGAAGAGTTAATTTGTGAGGCAAATTCACATATAGTGAGGGCTGAATTAGGCGCAGCTGCGACCTTTAGTGGAATCACAACTAGAACATGGACAGATCCTCACGGAAAAATATCCGCAAACCGAGCGATCGATATTGCTCGACCAAGTTCAGGTCCCTATCTCGTCTCAACGACCGCTGTTGCTGTGGAAAATACTCACAATTTTGGCGGCGGTACTATTCAAGATATTTCAGAAATAAAGGCTTTGCGAGAATGGTCGGAGCCGCTTGGAGTAAAGCTCCACTTAGATGGTGCCCGAATCTGGAACGCACATGTTGCCAGTGGAGTATCTCTCGCTGAATATGGAAGATACTTCGACACTTTAAGTGTCTGTTTATCAAAAGGCCTAGGCGCACCAATTGGCTCATTGATGATCTCCGACAAGGAGAGAGTTGCTGAAGCAAGAGTTTGGCGCAAGCGATACGGAGGCGGAATGCGCCAGGTTGGAATCATCGCAGCTGCCGGTCTATTTGCTCTTGAAAACAATATTTCGCGATTAGCCGAAGATCATCGTAGAGCTAAGAATCTCGCGGATGCCTGTCACGAGGCGGCTCCAAATGTTATTGATCCTGAGAGAGTGTCAACGAATATCGTTGGGCTTGAACTTCTCGGAGCGAATATCTCAGCAGCAGAATTTGTTACGCAAGCAAGAGCAGAAGGTGTTTGGATGGCTGCACTCGGGCCTACTTATGTAAGAATGGTTACGCATCTTGATGTTGATGATTCGGGAATTGAATTCGCAAAAAAAGTATTACGTGATTTACTGCAACGCGCCTTCGTGTCTAAGTAGCCATTCCTTGGCTTTTAATCCGTACGCATAATTTCCAAGATTGCCTCCGGTCTTTACAATTCGATGACACGGCACAACTAGCGCTACAAGGTTTCTTGCGCAAGCACTGCCAGCCGCTCGAACTGCATCAGGAGATCCGGCTTTTTTTGCCAACTCGGCATAGGAAATCAATTTTCCAGGAGAAACTTTTCGCATCGCTTTCCAGGCTGATTGCGAGAACCTCTCTCCTGGTTGCTTTACCGAAATTCCGTTCAATGCCTTTAAATCACCATCAAAATAATCATCTAGAAGGTCGGAAATAACAGAAATTCTCTTTTGCGATTGAACCGAAATTGATTGATCGCGATTATCTAGGCGCTTAATTAGTTCATCAAAACTACTAAAACCGGCGGCCAGTAGATATTGGTCGTGCGAAATTAAATGCAAACTACCGATGGGAGTCTTATAAATAGATTTGGTAAGCACTGCGAAGTCTTATTCCTGGATTAACTATCTTTTTCCGTCTCGCAGCATTTCTGCGACCAAGAAAGCTAGCTCCAGCGACTGAGTGTGATTGAGTCTCGGATCGCATGCAGACTCATAACGTGTCGCTAGATCTTCATGTGAAATATCCATTCCACCGCCAACACATTCCGTTACATCATCACCAGTTAGCTCTACATGAATTCCGCCTGGATGCGTGCCGAGTTTATGATGAACTTCAAAGAATCCTTTTACCTCGTTCATCACGTCATCAAAACTTCGAGTTTTGTAACCCGTTGGCGCTTCATATGTATTTCCATGCATTGGATCGCATACCCAAAGGACAGTTCTTCCACTTTTCTTTACGGACTCAACAATTGGGGGCAGGGCAGTTCGAATGTTTTTGGCTCCCATTCGAGTTATAAAGGTTAATCTCCCGGGCTCTTCCTCAGGATTCAAAGTTTCGATAAGGGCCAAGGCATCAGCTGGGGAAGTTTTTGGCCCAATCTTTACCCCAATTGGATTTCGTATTTTCTTTGCAAAATCAATATGCGCACCATCAAGTTGTCTTGTGCGCTCTCCAATCCAAAGAAAGTGGGCTGAGACATCGTATGGTTGGTCGGATCTTGAATCTATGCGAGTTAGCGCCTTTTCGTACTCAAGAATTAAGGCTTCATGTGACGAATAGAAATCAACTGTTTTGAATTCTTCTGGATTAACTCCCGCCGATTTCATGAACTCAAGAGCGCGTCCTATTTCTTTGGCAAGCGCCTCATATCTAGAGCCAATTTCCGAATCTCTGACGAATCCCTTGTTCCATTCATGAACCAGCCTTAAATCTGCGAAACCACCTTGAGTAAATGCCCGCACTAAATTTAAAGTCGCTGAGGAGGTGTGATAAACCTTAAGTAATCGAGAAGGATCGGGAGTCCTTGATTCTTTTGTGAATTTCAGGTCGTTAACAGCATCCCCTCGATACGCAGGTAACTCAACTTCGCCACGTTTTTCGGTGTCATTACTTCGTGGTTTCGCAAACTGACCTGCCATTCGACCAACCTTGATTACAGGCATACTTGCTCCATACTGAAGCACCGCGGCCATCTGAAGTATCGTCTTTATTCGATTTCTGATTGAGTCAGCAGTAGCCGCAGCAAATGTTTCAGCGCAGTCGCCACCTTGCAACCAAAATGCCGCTCCCGAAGCTGCTTGCGCAATTTTGCTCTTTAAGTTGTCACATTCGCCAGCAAATACGAGTGGCGGCAATGTTCTAAGTTCAGTAACTACTTGAGCCAATTTCTCACGATCTGGCCACGCAGGTTGTTGCGCGATAGCAAGAGAGTTATTAAAGAGACTCTCAACTGAATTACTCATGGCGTAAGAGTAGAGAGGTTAGAGGGGCTCTCGCTACGGAATTACCCAAAGAAGACTTCGGCTTCTGCGAGCAGGCTTGGATCTACAGTCTTGAGCTTTTCAGTTGCAGATGCCAACGGCACTCTTTCAATTTTCGTGCCGTGAAGAGCAACCATCTTGCCCCAATCTCCTTCATGAGCCGCGGTTATCGCGTGGATTCCAAATCGAGTGGCTAAAACTCGATCAAAAGCAGTTGGAGTTCCACCTCTCTGGATATGTCCCAAGATTGAGGTTCTGGCTTCCGTGCCAGTCCTAGATTCAATTTCTTTAGCAAGCCATTCTCCAATTCCGGAGAGCTTTACATGTCCAAACGAATCAAGAGTTCCGTCTTTGGTGACTATGGTTCCATCTTTAGGTAAAGCTCCTTCGGCAACGACGATTATCGGAGCATAGGATTGTTCAAATCTAGATTCAACGTACTTGCAAACTTTTTCAATATCAAATGGGACTTCCGGAATTAAAATGCAAGAAGCGCCACCTGCCATTCCAGAATGCAGTGCAATCCAACCGGCATGTCTTCCCATTACCTCAACAATTAAAGCGCGATGATGTGATTCGGCTGTTGTATGTAATCTATCTATAGCTTCAACAGCAATATTAACGGCGGTATCGAAACCAAATGTGTAATCTGTGTTGTTTAAATCATTATCGATAGTTTTTGGTACACCAATCACTTTGACTCCAAGAGCATCTAATTTCGTGGCAACGCCCAACGTATCTTCTCCGCCGATAGCAATAAGAGCATCCACATTCATCTTCGCTAAATTCTCTTTTATCCGCTCCACTCCGTTTTCAATTTTGAATGGATTTGTGCGGGATGAGCCAAGAATTGTGCCGCCTCTAGGGAGAATTCCTCGGGTTGCCTTGATGTTGAGGGGCATAGTTAATCCTTCAAGAGGGCCCTTCCATCCATCCCTAAAACCAATGAACTCGTATCCGTACTCTTTTTCACCTTTACGAACTACGGCTCTGATAACAGCATTAAGACCAGGGCAATCTCCACCGCCAGTAAGGACACCAAATCGCATTAGATTTCTCCGACTCTTGAGCTTGTGATCATCATCGATCCAGCACGCAATTCTAGCAAGGTCGGACTACTCTTTTGGCGATGGCCAAGACTCTCGTTTATGTAGCGCACGACAATTTGAATCGAAATAAGGGCGCATTAGCAGGCGCACGACCAGAAACCCACGCAATTGTATTTGTAGAAAGCCAGCGCGTGCTTAATGGGGCGAGGTGGAATCGGCAACGCCTATTCTTTCTATTATCTGCCGCACGACATTTTGCCGAAGAACTCAAAGATGAAGGTTTTGAAGTCACTTACTTGAAAGACAAGGACACTGCATCTGGAATTCAAAGTATCTCGAAAAATTACGTCGAAGTTATTTCAGTAGAGCCTTCTTCTTACAGGCTGTCGAAATCACTATCTGAAATTGGAGTCCGATTTATCCCTAATGATTTTTTCTTGACTCCCCGAGCACTTTTTGAGCAATGGTCAAAAAGTCAGAAAAGCTTGAAAATGGAGAATTTTTATCGCTGGCAGAGACAGAGACTTGGCATTCTGATTTCGAATGGAGAGCCCGTAGGGGGAAGATGGAATTACGATGATGAAAACCGGGAGCCGCCCCCAAAATCAGAATACCGCTGGCCCACTTATCCAAGTCACGAGAGAGACAGTATTGATGAAGAAGTGATCTCTGAATTAAGTAATTTGAATCTTAGTGGGGCTCTCGATGAGGCCGTGTGGGGCACTTCAAGAAAGGCCGCTTTAGCTCAACTGAAAAGTTTTCTTAAAAAATCATTTAAAGAATTTGGCCCGTTTGAAGATGCGATGACGGTCAAATCTTGGTCTTTACATCACTCTCTCCTAAGTCCTTATCTCAATAATGGACTCTTAACTCCTGATGAAGTCATCCGCGAAGCTCTAAAAGAGTTTGATAAAGGGAATATTCCACTGGCATCTTGCGAGGGATTTGTTAGACAGATAATAGGTTGGCGAGAGTACATAAACGGTCTTTACTGGATTTTTGGCGAAAATTATCGAGAAAGTAACTTCCTTGAATCAAAAAATCCACTTCTGCCACTATTCGAAAATTCTCAATCGACAAAGATGAAATGTGTTTCCGAGACAATTTCGGGGGTAGAAAAGCGCGGATGGGTACATCACATTCCTCGATTGATGATTTTAAGTAATCTCGCAGCACTCTGCGATGTATCGCCTGTTGAATTGTTAGTGTGGATGAGAAATAATTTTATTGATGCTGCTGATTGGGTAATGGTTCCAAATGTAATTGGGATGAGCATGCATGCAGACGGTGGCAGAATGTCAACGAAGCCCTACATTGCTGGTGGAGCCTATATCTCACGTATGTCCGACTACTGTGGAGATTGCGCATACAATCCGAAAACTAGAATTGAGGATGATTCTTGCCCGTTTACAACGCTCTACTGGCACTATCTGCACAGAAATCGCGATCGATTTAAAAAGAACCACCGTATGTTTCAGCAGTTGAATGGAATGAAGAAATTGAAAGATATTGATGAGACCATTAAGCGAGGCGATTTTCTAATTGAAGGGCTACTTGCTGGGGAAATTTAGGGAGTTACTACTTCTCCTTTACCGACAACAATAATTCCGCCCTCAGAAACTGTAAATCGCTCTCTATCTCTCTCAACGTCAAAACCAATTTCGGCCCCAGGTTCAATAATCACGTTCTTATCCAAAATAGCGCTTTTAACTTTAGCTTTTTCGCCAATTCGAACAGAGGGCATCAAAACAGATCCCTCTATAACTGCATCTTTTCCAACTAGAACATCATACGAAGCAACTGTATTACTCAAGACTCCACCAGCAATAATTGATCCAGCTCCAACTATCGAATCAAATGCCCGTCCATTCTCTGAAAATTTTGCCGGAGGCAAAGAGGGCGGATTGGTGAGAATTGGCCAATTTCTGTTGTATAAATTAAATATCGGATGGACTGATACGAGATCCATATGAGCCTCATAGTAAGAATCAATAGTTCCTACATCACGCCAATAACCTTTATCACGAGCCGTCTCGCCAGGCACAATATTGTTGGCGAAATCGTAAGCCTTTGCTACCCCATCTTTGGTCATCATCGGAATTATGTTGGAACCTAAATCATGTCTACTTTCGATATTTTGCGAATCATCAATTAATGCACTCTCAAGTGCGTCTCGGCGAAAAATATAATTTCCCATTGATACTAGTGACCAATCCGGGTTTCCCGGCATTCCCGGCGGATTCGCCGGTTTTTCGTGAAAAGCTTTTATAGTCATTCCATCTTCTGCTAATTCAATAACGCCAAAATCGCTAGCCGATTTCCGTGGCACTCTAATCGCAGCAACGGTAACACCAGCGCCAGTTTGTAAATGCTGTTGATACATCTGATCCGGGTTCATTCGATATACGTGGTCTGCACCAAAAACTAGAATATGTTTTGGATTTTCATCTTGAATTAGATTGAAGTTTTGAAGGATTGCATCAGCGCTGCCTGTGTACCATCTTGGACCTAATCTCTGTTGTGCTGGAACAGGTGTGATGTAGTTTCCTAGAAGTGTGGACATTCGCCAAGTTGTCGTGATGTGTCTATCTAATGAATGTGACTTGTATTGAGTTAGAACCGCGATACGAAGGAAGCCCGCATTAACAAGATTGGAGAGTACAAAATCTACTAATCTATAAGCCCCGCCAAATGGAACCGCAGGTTTTGCTCGGTCGGCGGTCAAAGGCATTAATCGTTTTCCTTCACCACCCGCAAGAACTATGCCGAGTGGAAGATCAAGCCGCGCCATGGCTGAACGATACTCTTGGCATATGCCGCTGGATAGCCAATCGAAATTAAATATCGCGATTGTGACCAAGGAATGGCCTCCTGAAATTTATGGAGGAGCCGGAGTGCATGTCATTAATCTGGTCGAATCACTCAAAAAGTTTTCAGATACCCAGGTCCGTGTTCACTGCTTTGGTTCAGAGCGCCCAGATGCCAGCGCATATCAACTCTCTCCTGCTTTAGAGAATCTCAATAGCGCTATGAAAACTTTGCTACTTGATATGGATATTGCTGAAAAATTGGCAAATGTTGATCTAGTTCATTCCCATACCTGGTATGCAAATTTCACCGGATTTCTCGCTGCTAAAATTTTTGAAATACCCCACGTTATTACCTCGCATTCCCTCGAACCGCTCCGACCATGGAAGGCAGACCAGCTTGGAGGTGGATATTCAATTTCAAGTTGGATTGAGCAAATTTCATATGAACATGCCGAACGGATTATTGCGGTTAGCGATGCGGTCCGTGCTGATATTTTGAAGGTTTACCCAAAGATTTCTCAAGAACGAATTGTCACAATTCGAAACGGAATAGATACCGACGTTTTCAGACCAATTAGAAATAATGAAATTATCAATCTACATAACATTAAAGATAAATTTGCAATGTTTGTCGGGCGAATAACTCGCCAGAAAGGTCTTATTCATCTGCTTCGGAGTTGGAAGAATATCCCTAAAGAATTCGGATTAGTGATTGCAGCAACAAACGCTGATGAGCCTCAGATCTTCGAAGAAGTTCAAGAACTAATCATTGAACTTCAGAAAGAGCGAGAGAATGTAATCTGGATTAGAGAAAAGTTGCCACAAAAGGACTTGATTGCTCTTCTTACTCATGCGGAACTCTTCGTATGTCCATCTGTATATGAACCGCTTGGAATAGTAAATCTCGAAGCGATGGCATGCGAAACCGCTGTCGTGGCAACCGCGGTCGGCGGCATTCCAGAAGTAGTTACTGACGGTTTAACAGGAATCTTGATAAATCAATCGAACTCGGATGAAGAATTTGAACGATCCCTAAGCGCTGGAATCCTTAAAGTTATGAGTGACTCAAGTCTCGCCGAAAGCTTAGGCAAGAATGGAAGAATTCGTGCGGTTTCTGAATTCAGTTGGGATAAGGTAGCAGCACAAACAATTGACTTATATCGGAGTATTTGATGTCGCGTCGCGGTTGGCTTCTATTCTCGCTTGTCGGGGTACTTTGGGGTGTTCCCTATCTGTTTATGAAGGTGGCAGTAGAAGAACTATCCATCGCAGTAATTGTTTTTGGGCGATTAGCCATAGGGGCAGCGCTTCTTATTCCGATCTCGATCCATCAAGGCGCTTTTCGGAATATCCGGCCTCATATGAAATATATTCTCTTTTACGCAATTTTAGAGATGGTTATTCCATGGACTCTGATCACAAATGCCCAAAGAGACTTGTCATCCGGAGTTGTTGCGCTACTTGTAGCCACCGTTCCGATTTGGGCTACGTTATTTGCCCATCACACCGGTGACTCCACTGCTGCTCATCGAATAAGAATCGTTGGAATAGCAATTGGCTTAGTGGGAATAGTATTAATCGTCGGAATAGAGAGCGTTTCTGATTTCAGCAACGCCTGGGCACTTCTACAAGTTCTAATTGCCGCAGCAGCTTATGCGTGGGCAACAAACATGATTTCTCGAAAAGTAACTGATGTGCCAGGTGTAGCGATAAATGGCATCGCTATGACCATTGCCGCCTTTCTATTCGCGCCATTTGCTTTAATAAATGCTCCAGATATTGCTCCATCGTTAAACGCAATCATGGCAACCGTTGGACTCGGAGTTCTCAGTAGCGGAATTGCATTCTGGGTATTCTTCATCGTGCTAGACGAAATTGGTCCAGCTAGAGCATCTTTAGTTGTATATCCAAATACGGCAGTTGCGGTCTTACTGGGTGTCGTTTTATTGAATGAGCCAATCACGCTAGCGATTTTGATTGGCTTACCCCTTGTTTTAATTGGCTCCTTCTTCGCAAGTAGAAAACCTAAGAGCGCTACATTCGCATCTTAGTTTTGAATAAACCCTAGTTTCTGGAGCGCCTTCGAATCTTTTTGCCAATTTTCAATAACTTTTACGTGAAGCGATAGGAATACCTTTTTGTCGAGAAATTTCTCAATTTCGATTCGAGCGTTTGTTCCAATCTCCTTGAGATTAGAGCCACCTTTACCAATTAAAATCGCTTTTTGGCTATCTCTTTCAACGATGATTGAGGCGTGGATATCAGTCAGATTCTTATCGGTTCTTTCACTTAGATCGTCAACTTCTACCGCCACAGAATGAGGAACTTCTTCTCTAAGGTTTGCGATGGCTGATTCCCTAATGAGTTCAGCTATCGAAATCATTTTATCTTGATCTGAGAACATATCTGATGGATAGAACGCAGGACCAGTTTCAGCATGCTTAACAAGAAGATCAATTAGTAGTTGGATCTGTTCGTCAGTGAACGCAGATACTGGGACAATCTCGTCCCACGAAAACCCCGCTTTTTCGGCTAACTCTTGGGCGACAACTAATTGCTTTGCGAGATCTTGTTTGTTAACCATATCCACCATGGTTATCGCGCAGATCCTCTTAATCGAACGCTGTGCTGCTATCTGTCGCGCGATGTAAAGGTCTCCCGAGCCAATCGTCTCAATTGCTGGTAGACATTGAACAACGATATCGACATCTTTGATGCTGCTATCTACCACCTGATTTAGAGTTGTTCCCAACGAAGTCTTAGCTTTATGAAGTCCAGGAGTGTCTATAAAAATAAGTTGGTAATCCTTATCCGTGAGGATTCCTCTTATAGCTAATCGTGTTGTGTTGGGATGATGAGACGTTATGGATATCTTCTTACCGACCAAGGTATTTAAAAGTGTTGACTTTCCCGTATTAGGGCGACCCACGATTGAAATGAAAGCTGATTTATGAAGCATTTAAGCAAAGGGTACACTACAGTCACAATTTTAATAATTTAAAGCTAAATAATTATCTGTGGATTAAAGAAATTTAGCGATATTTGAGTAGCTTCTTCGGTGGATACTCGATACTCCTAATTCTCGCAAAGCAGTATCGTGGGCCGCTGTTGCATATCCTTTATGCTCCGAAAGTTGATAGCCTGGAAATTCTCGATCTAGTTCGGTCATCAATCTATCGCGATGCACTTTAGCAATTATGGAAGCCGCGGAAATTGATAATGCGACCTGATCACCTTTCCATACAGCTAAATTTGCAATACTCAATCCCGGAACTTCGTAGCCATCAGTCAGAACATAATCTGGTTGTACAGATAGCGAATTTATTGCTCGCCGCATGCCTTCAATGTTGCACTTATGCAGCCCTTTCTCATCAATTTCGAAAGGTGAAATCTCAATTATTGAATAGGATATTGAGTTATCCAATATTTGTGGAAACAGTTTCTCACGCTTAGCGGGCGATAGTTCTTTAGAATCTCTAACTTCCTCTAACGAGGAATTTTCCAAGTCCGCAAGAATTACGGCGGCTACGACAAGTGGCCCGGCGCAAGCACCACGGCCGGCTTCATCTACGCCGGCAATTCTCTTAATGCCCGATTTTTGGAGTTTTTTATCAATCACTTAGTTAATGGAATTTTTGCTAAATCAGAGCCGCGTTCAATTAATCCAAAATTTGAAATAGGCCAGATAACTATTACAGCTTTTCCTGTGACGCGGCTCAATGGCACCATACCCTTGTTGGGGTCATCGGTGTGGAATCGCGAATCTGCACTGGCTCCCCGGTGATCTCCCATGACCCAGACGAAATCCTTTGGAACTTTGACATCAAATTTCATTTCAGAGGCTGCGTCTCCAGGATAAATATATGGTTCGTTCACCGGAACTCCATTTATCTCTAGTTTCCCTTCGGTATTGCAACAGACAACTCGATCTCCACCGACTCCAATGATGCGTTTAATCAAGAATTGTTTGGCTGGATCTGGAAGCACGCCGACGAAAACTAGTGAATCCTTAATAACCTTACCGAGCCCAGCACTTTCCTCGGTAACTGGTGGTAACCAATCCGCCGGATCTCGGAAAACAACTACATCGCCGCGTTTTACCTCACTGAAAAGTGCGCCGAACTTATTAACACCTACGCGATCATTTACGAGCAAGGTGTTTTCCATGGAGCCAGATGGGATATAGAAGAATTGGATAAGAAATGTCTTAATTATTATGGAGAGAATTAGCGCCGATACAACCAGAATCGGAAGTTCGCGAAGGGTGGAACCTTTGCGAGAGGCCATTACTTAAGCTTGGGTTTTCTCTTCAGATTCAGGAGCAACTTCGGCTGTATCGATTACTTCTGCAGGTGTCGACTGATTCGAATCAATTGTAGAAGTTTCGGATGAGCTATCAGAATAAATCGTTTCTAGATCAGCTCCGCCGCGACGCTCACGAATTTTAGCTGCCTTACCGCGCAGATCACGGAGATAATAAAGTTTTGATCGGCGAACTTCGCCTTTGCGCACTAGTTCAATTTTCTCAATAACCGGAGCGTGAACCGGAAAGACGCGTTCTACTCCGACACCGTAAGAGATTTTTCTGACTGTAAAAGTTTCGCGGATGCCAGAACCTTTTCGAGAAATGACTAACCCTTGGAAGACCTGGATACGACTCTTGTTTCCTTCAATAACTCGAACATGAACCTTCAACTCATCGCCGGGACGGAAATTCGGGATGTCTTTGCGGAGCGATGTTGCATCAACCGCGTCAAGTACGTTCATGGCTATTTCCTTACAGTTGGTCTTGGGCTAACCGCCGTATCCTGCCATAAGGCACCACTAAGCGCTAAATCGCCTTGATCCAGCGCCCATCCGTAATCAATTCCTGCCCTAATTCGCGATAAAGGGTCGGACCAGCGACCAGAACAAAGTTCTGTGCTCCGCTAGGAATTAAAGGTACGGCTAGAAAATTAGCTCCAGCTTCACGCGCTATTAATCCAGCTGCAGCAAAATCCCATTCATATACACCAGCTTCATAGTAGGCATCGAGCACCCCCGAAGCCACCAAACAGATATCTACAGCGCACGCACCTAATCTTCTTATGTCGCGTATTCTCTTTATTAAATTGCTAAAAAATTCACCTTGCGCAAATCTCGATTCCAAATCATATGAAAATCCGGTTCCAACCAAAGATTTAGAAAGCGGAATAGGTTCATTGCATTTTATGGCCTCGCCATTGCATTCTGCACCTTGATGGAGCACCGCGCTCCACGTTTTGCCCAGTGTTGGAGCATGAACAACTCCAACGACTACCTTATCGCCTTGTTTAATTGCGATACTTATGCACCATCCAGGAACGCCATAAAGATAATTTACGGTTCCATCAATTGGGTCTACGACCCAAGTAAATTCACTTGATCCACTCTTAGTAGCGCCCTCTTCACCTAGAATTGAATCGTCTGGACGTATTTTTTTGATTCGATTTGTTATTAATTCTTCACTCGCCTGGTCCATCTGTGTTGCGAAGTCCAAAGCTCCACTCTTCTCCGAAAGATCAAATTTTTTGGGTCTTTCTGACAATAAGTCACCAGCTTCGCGGGCAATTTTTAGGGCAAGATCTCTTAATTCGATCAGTTCGGTCATATCCGAATCTAAGCACAAGTAGACTTCTCAAAATGCAACACAACTACCGAAGACTTTTTAGCGTTCCTGGTGGTTGGAAGTTTTCATTTGCGGCATTTATTCTGCGATTACCAATATCGATGCTTTATTTGGCGATGGTTCTTTTTGTGGTCGCAGAAACCGACTCTTACTCCATGGCAGGCGCTTTATCCATGGCTGCCTCAATTGTGATTTCAATTGCAGCTCCACTTTGGTCAAGGGCTGCAGACCAATATGGACAGACGCGAATACTTAAGATTACCGCTCCATTACATATATTTTTTATGGCAGCTTTCGTTATATTGTTGAAATCTGATGCGCCAACAATCTTATGGTTTACCAGCGCATTGCTGTTTGAGTCTTTTGTAATTGGCTCGGGTCAAATGGTTAGGCGTCGTTGGATTTACGCCATCGGAGAAAAGGACAAAGTTCTTACCGATACAGCCTATTCATTTGAAGCCTTTGTTGACGAAGTAATTTTTACTTCAGGCCCAGTGCTGGCAACTTTACTTGCCGCATCCTTCGCTCCTGAATACGCCATTTTTGCCGCAATGTTCTTTGTGGCTACGGGGGCTTACCTTTTCGCAAGACAAAGAGCTAGTGAACCAAAGCCGCATCCAAGAAATCCAGAAGCAGATCATTCACTACTCATAAAGGAAAGATTTGTACAGGCAGTCTTTCTTCCGCTCGTTCTCTGTGGATCTTTTTTTAGCGCCGCAGGTTTAGTAATAGTCGGTTACGCCGATGAGTTTGGTGAGCGTGAATTCAGCGGACTTTTAGTTGCTATCTGGTCTCTAGGTAGCGGTATCTCAGCTATCGCCATTGGCTCTATTAAATGGCAACGCAGTGATTCAATTCGGTTTATCGAGTCAATTCTCGCCCTTTTTATTCTTACAATCCCAATTTACTTAATTGCTGTAATCCTGCCCGGTAATTTTATTCTGTTGAGTATTGCTCTATTCCTTAATGGACTTGCAATTGCTCCGCTGCTTACCTCTGGTTTTGCACTCGCGGAGCGCTCGGTTCCAGAAGAGCGCAAAACTGAAGTACTTGCTTGGGCTATTTCGGCTCTAAGTCTTGGTGGTGCAATCCCACCGGCACTAACCGGTTACATTATTGACACTAGAGGTATCTCTGTCGCATTTATAGTTCCGTTAGCCTGCATGGCGCTCTCCGCAGCCTCATTACTTCCTTTTCTTGGCATCTGGAAAGCGAAGATTTCAGAGAAATCGCGTTAAGTTCCCCGAAAGTAAGAGTTCAATATGGCAACCTACCCCTATGTCGGAACTGCAATTTTCAGGTCGCTCTCTCGATGGTGAATACCTTGAATTCTCAGACGAATCAGGTAATTCATTTCGGATTCGAATAACTGATGCTCTAAGGAATTCACTGGTAGATCGAAAACTCAGTGCGGTGCGTGACGACGTCGCAACATTTTCAGTTAAAGAAGTACAAGCAAGATTAAGAGCTGGAGAAACTTTTGAAGAGGTCTCCCGGGCAACTGGACTTACTCTGGAAAAGATTGAGAGATATGCCAGCCCAATTTTGCAAGAACGTGCCTGGATAATTGAGCAAGCCGAAAAGTCGACTCCCAAGAGTACTTCGCTAAATCTTCATGATTTGGTGATATCCCGCTTGGCGCCGCGAGGTGTGAATATGAATCAAGTTTCTTGGAATACCTGGCGGCTTGAAAATGGCACTTGGCATCTAGTCCTTACTTATCCAGCGAGTGAAGGTGTCCGACAAGCTATTTGGATCTTTGATGCAAATATGCGAACTCTGGTTGCGCACGATGATGGAGCCAAGTGGATTTGCGGTGAAGAATCCCCTAAGCAATCCGCGAAATCAGATCGAGCGCCTGAACACGGCGTCCTATTCCCCGTGGAGGGCGAAGCGCCGAACCCACCGAGACTTGTTGCGGTGAGGACAGATAAGGCCCCAGATACCGAGGAGATTCCCGCGGATGCAAAACAAGATGGAGTAACTAGAAGAATTTCGATTCCCTCTTGGGATGACATTATGTTTGGAAGAAGTAAAAGAAAAGACGAATCCGAAACCTAAGTTTCTAATAAAAGAAGTGGAATCTCCACTTCATTTTTTGTTAATCCGCCGTGATGGCCGACCATAGCGATCTGAAGCATCTCGCGCTCTTGTTCGACCAGAATCAATTCATCATTCGCGATGATTATCAAATCTCCAATACGCTCAATATATTTTTCCGATACAGCCTCTCCAAAGAGTTTCTCAGATATAGCTTCCGAGCGAGTTTTCAACGTTATCTTGGGACCAAAGAATTCAAGCCATCTACTTTTGACTTCCTCAATTGCGTCAGGCGAGATGTAAAGATAGCGAACTCTAGGTTCGCCAGCCATCAGATTGACGTCATTTAATAAGTCATTGTTTTTTCCAATTACAACATGTTCCTGTTTATTTATCATGCCGTGATCTGAGGTAATCCAAATACGTATTCCTGAAGGGAGTTCTCTCATCAATCCTGATATCAATTGCTCAACTTTTTCTAAAGCTTTTAGAAATCTCTCAGATCCCATCCCATGGGCGTGCGAAGCTTCATCTACATCGTTTAAGTAAACATAGGCGAAACTGCCTGGTTGCCGAAGAGCTTCGACAGTTGCGGTAATTTGTTCCGAGATCGTATTTGCTTTTTTATATGCCGCACCTCGAAGCGCTGCTCTTGTGAATCCAGAATTTTCGTACCGCGCTGCTGCAATATGGCTTACCGCAATGCCAGAACGCATAGCGCGTTGAAATAAAGTCTCGTTTGGTTGCCAAATTTCTGGATCTACTCTCTCGTCCCATTTCAGAGCATTTAAAATTCTCTCTGGCTTTCCACTATGCGGGACCCGCATCGTGTAACCAACCATTCCATGTTCTCCGACAGGTAATCCAGTTCCTAAAGTAGTTAGGCTAGCTGCAGTCGTGGAGGGAAAAGTTGCTGATAAAGTTCTAAGATATTCAAATTCAGTAACAAAGTTCCGCTTATTTGCGAATTCATCGATAACATTTTTTCCAAGCCCGTCGACCAAGACTAGGCAATCCCTAGAGCCTTCTCTGGCCGGGATTTTCAAATCATTCCGGCAGTCTGAGACTCCTAGTGAGGCGAAAATGGAATTACTTAGATCCCCGATAGTAAATTCCATGTCCCCATCTTTCCAGTAATCTTCCTCTCGATGATCCGATATTCAAGTGAAGTTAAGAGCGCCTTAGCAGCGAATGGTCCAATTGTCGCTCTCGAGTCCACAATAATTGCGCACGGCCTACCCCGGCCGAAGAACTTAGAGGTTGCGCTTGAAGTTCAGAATGTGGTGCGAAATCATGGTGCTACGCCTGCAACAATTGCAATTATTGATGGGGCAATAAATGTTGGCTTGGAAGACTCCGAATTGGAGAAACTTGCAAATAGCAATAATGTTTCGAAGGCGTCGATAAGAGATATTCCTTTCCACCTAACTGGTGGAAGTAGCGCGGCTACCACAGTTGCGGCAACATCTCACATAGCTCAATTGGCAAACATTCAAATCTTTGCAACTGGCGGTTTAGGTGGAGTCCACCGTGGTGCGGAACGTACCTGGGATGAGTCAGCAGACATTCAATCGCTAAGCAGTATTCCGGTAATCGTTGTTTGTGCTGGCGCGAAATCAATTCTTGATATCCCGGCCACCTTGGAGCGCCTCGAAACTTACTCAGTCCCGATTGTTGGCTACCAAACCTCAAAATTTCCTGGTTTCTATCTCGCTGATAGTGGCTACTCACTTGAACATAAACTAGATAAACCAGAAGAAATTGCTAGATTGTGGAAGGAACAAATATCTGCAGGTATTACGGAGAAGGGTTTGGTTGTCGCTAATCCTGTAGTAAATCAGATGGACCCGAGGCTTCACGCAAAACTACTTGAGGACGGACTAACTTCCGCGACTTCTAAGAATATTTCCGGCAAAGATGTCACTCCATTTCTCCTTGAGTATTTTCATAAAAATAGTAATGGAGAATCTCTTCGAGTCAATATTGAAATAATCAAAGCAAATGCACAACTGGCTGCACAAATCGCCGTAAACCTAGCAAGATGAATTTGATCTGTGTTGGGGACGCCATGGTCGATGTCGTCGTTAAATATCTTGGTGATATTCAATTCAATAGCGATACGCCGTCTAGTATCTCCATACGAAGCGGTGGCGCAGCTGCAAATACCGCTGTATGGGCAGCTAAGTTGGGCATCAACACAACATTTGTAGGCCATGTAGGAGAAGATTCGGCAGGGAAAACTTTCGCCTCAGAATTGAGGAGTCATGCGGTCAAGTTCGGAAATCTTGAAATAAAGGGTTCAAGTACTGGAACTGTTGTCGTACTTGTCGATGAGAGCGGCGAGAGAACCATGTTTCCGTCCAGGGGTGCTAATTCGTATTTATCTATCGCGGATTTTCCTTCGAGCGATTTTGATGCTCTCTACCTCTCGGGCTACTCATTATTTGATAAGGATTCTTCAAGCTCGGCACTTGAGATTTTAGATAGAGCTAAACAGAGTGAAAAATTGATTTTTTTGGACCCCGCTTCTACTGGCTTGATAAAGAGTTATGGTCGAGATAACTTATTAAGCAAGATTGCTGATATTGACTTTTTACTTCTAAATGAAGAGGAAGCGCGTTTTCTCTCGCAACAACAATCATTAGAAGAAATTTTTGATTTTCTTCTTGAATATTCAAAATACGTCGTTATTAAACTCGGTAAAGATGGCTCCAGCGCAAAACATCGAAATGGCTCAATCATTTCCGTGAATGCTCTACCGGTTAAGGTTTTGGATACGACGGGTGCTGGAGATGCCTTTGCGGCCGGTTTCATGGCAGGTTGGCTTTCATCTGGAGATATCGAAAATTCTTTGAAGTCTGCAAGCAAAGTTGCCGCCGAGTGCATTTCAAATATTGGGGCCCGACCGAGCGTCATTGCCTAGAAAAAGCATAAAAGGTTGGCAGAATCGCGCCGTGGCGAAACGTGAAAGTAAAGGACCCAAGCCCGGCGAATTTGCGGGAAAGATTGTTGATATTGATGTATCGAATGAGTTATCTGAATCTTTCTTAGAGTACGCCTATTCGGTTATTTACTCACGCGCACTTCCAGATGCTCGAGATGGTCTCAAACCAGTGCAACGTCGAATACTTCACCAGATGTCCGAGATGGGCTTACGACCTGAGAGAGGTCATGTTAAGAGTGCGCGCGTAGTTGGTGAGGTAATGGGAAAACTTCACCCACATGGCGATGGTGCGATTTATGACGCGCTGGTGCGAATGGCCCAACCGTTCTCTATGAGATTGCCTCAGATAGACGGCCACGGCAATTTTGGATCACTCGACGCAGGTCCTGCTGCCATGCGCTACACCGAAGCGCGATTAGCTCCAGCGGCTCAAATGATGGTTGATGAAGTAGATGAAGATACAGTCGATTTCGGTGCAAATTACGATGGACAAATTTTAGAGCCGTCAGTTCTGCCAGCCGCTTTTCCAAATCTCTTGGTAAATGGTGCAACTGGAATCGCAGTTGGCATGGCTACAAATATGGCTCCCCATAACTTAGCCGAGGTTATTTCTGCCGCTATACATTTGATCGAGAATCCAAATGCCACAGTTAAGCAATTAATGAAACATATTCCTGGACCAGATTTCCCGACAGGCGGGTCCTTAATAGGTAAAGAGGGATTACTCGAGGCATACCAATCTGGAAAAGGTGCATTTAAAGTAAGAGCTAAATCAGAAATAGGAAAAGTCTCCGCAAGAAAGCAAGGAATAACTATTACAGAATTACCATTTAATATTGGACCCGAGAAAATAGTCGAACGAATTAGCGACCTAGTAAAAGGCAAGAAAATCCAGGGAATCTCTGACATCATAGATTTAACTGATGGCCAGAACGGAACTAAAGTTGTAATCGAGGTCAAGAATGGTTTCGAACCAGAAAAAGTCCTAGAGAACCTCTATCGTCTCTCCCCAATTGAAGATGCATTCTCAATCAATGCAGTGGCTTTGGTTGGCGGAAAACCTCGCACGCTTGGTTTGAAGGAGCTTCTGCAAGTCTTTATTGACCATCGCATCGATGTGGTGACTAGACGATCAAAATTTAGAAAAGCGAAAGCCTCTGATCGATTAAATCTAGTAGATGGACTTCTTAAGGCTATTTTGGATATCGATAAAGTAGTAAAGATTGTGCGTGGAAGTGAAGATGCTGCCTCCGCTAAGGCAGCCCTCATTAAGGCGTTTAAGTTAACAGATGAACAAGCCACGCACATTCTCGATATGCCACTTCGGCGACTAACGAAGATGTCAAAGGTTGAGCTTGAAACTGAACAGAAGAGTTTAAAGAGTGAAATTTCAAACCTGACTGCGCTTCTTAAGAGTGATGAGGCACTTCGAAAAAAGGTTTCGGAGGAGCTAAAAGAAGTTTCAGCTAAATTTGCAACTCCGCGAAGGACTGTAATTCTTTAAGCGTCGATTCGCTCTCTATCAACATCTGCTGCCGAAATAAAATCTTTCCGAGGCGCTACTTCATTACCCATCAATAGTTCAAATAGCTTTTCAGCATCTGAGGCATCGTTAATCGTAATCCTACGAAGGGTACGGTGATCGGGATCCATAGTTGTCTCGCGAAGCTGATCTGCGTCCATTTCGCCTAGCCCCTTATAACGCTGGATTGGTTCTCGCCATTTCTTACCTTGCTTTTTCAATTCATTTAGACGTTTTTTCATTTCATCGTCTGAATATGTGTAGTGGAATTCGCCTTTCTTACCACCTGAGCCAAGGACTTCAATTCGATGCAAAGGTGGGATAGCGGCAAATACTCTTCCATCTGTGATTAACGGTTGCATATATCGATAAATAAGTGTGAGTAGTAAACAACGGATATGAGCTCCGTCAACATCCGCATCTGACATGAGAATTATTCGCCCATATCGTACGTCTTCGATATTAAAAGATTTTCCTGAGCCTGCGCCGATGACTTGGATGATTGCTGCGCACTCTGCATTGTCCAACATTTGAGAGAGTGAGGCTTTCTGTACATTTAATATCTTTCCGCGAATCGGCAGAATGGCTTGATACTCGGAGTTACGCGCGGCCTTTGTTGTTCCCAACGCGGACTCGCCTTCAACGATAAATAATTCGGTGCGTGAAACATCTTCTGATCTGCAGTCCGATAGCTTGGCTGGAAGCGATGAGCTTTCCAGAGCATTTTTGCGGCGTTGCAATTCCTTGTGAGCTCGAGTTGAAATTCTGGTACGTGCCGCATTTGCAATCTTCTCCAGAACCAATCGTCCAGTCGCTTTATCAATTCTCTTAGTAGAGGTGAAGAAGTTCTTTAGTTCGTCAACAACGACCTGATTTACGATCTTGGCTACAGCAGGAGTTCCTAAAACTTCTTTAGTTTGTCCCTCAAATTGCGGTTCCTGCATGCGAACGGTGATTACACCGGTCAAACCTTCCAAAATGTCGTCCTTAATTACATCGGGTTCATTCTTTTTTAACGTTCCGCTCGTACGAAGGAATTCATTTATTGACTTGGTTAATCCCCGTTCAAAACCTTGCACGTGAGTTCCGCCTTTGGGCGTTGCAATGATGTTCACGAACGAGCGAATCGTAGTTTCGTAACCATTTCCCCAACGTATTGCGATATCCACATCCATGTCTCGCTCAACATCTTTAGGCTCTAAATGACCTTTTTCGTCTAAGACTGGAACCGTCTCTTGATAATGACCTTTGCCAGAAAGACGAATTACTTCCCCAACTGCAGCATCGGGCTGAATAAAATTACAATATTCAGAAATGCCTCCCTTATGAATAAAACTCTCGCTTGTTTTATCTTTAGTTCTTTTGTCATTAACGACGAGGGTTAGCCCCGGTACAAGATAAGAGGTTTGTCGCGCTCTAGCATAAATTTCTTCCAAATCGTATTGTGAATCTTTAATGAATATCTGTTTATCCGCCCACCATTTAATTCTCGTACCAGTTATTTTCGATGAAACTTTTCCGATAACTCGTAATCCAGATTGAGCTTTGAATTCGGCATTTGGGCCATCTCCTTCAAAGATTCCGGCCACACCTCTCTTAAAGGACATCCAATAAATTTTTCCGTCTCGGTCGACTTCAACATCAAGACGTGAAGCAAGCGCATTTACAACTGAAGCGCCAACTCCATGCAGTCCACCAGTTGCAGCATAAGATCCGCCGCCAAATTTTCCGCCAGCGTGCAGCTTGGTCATGACAACTTCAACTCCGGTCAAACCTGTTTTCGGTTCCTTATCAATTGGAATACCGCGCCCGTCGTCATGAACTTCAATTGAGCCATCTCGCTCCAAATTAATCTCAATTTTTTTGCAATGACCTGCTAGTGCCTCGTCAACAGAGTTATCAATAATTTCCCAGAGGCAGTGCATGAGGCCTCTGCCATCGGTAGAGCCGATGTACATGCCTGGGCGTTTTCTAACAGCATCTAGACCCTCAAGAACTGAGAGATCCTTAGCGGTATAACTTTTTTCAACCGACCGCGAATCATTTTCAGCCACGACTGGGAAGGGTATCTCCCGATATCCCACATGCCGGGATTACGCGCCGAATTTGCTGTGAATTTATGTACAAACTCAAGAATCTATATTTTTTCGTTGAAAAACCTGCGTTTCTAGGGATTTCATCCTGCGGGGAATAAAGCTGGGATGGTTTGATGTTCCCCTGACCTAAGGAAAGGCAGGATGATGACTGAAAACGTAGTCCTCGATACCGCACCACTTAATGCGTTAGACCGCTGCGACCGATGTGGCGCGCAGGCATATGTCCGCGCTGTGATGTCTAACGGGTTCGAGTTACTTTTCTGTGCTCACCATGCCAAGAAATATCAGGAAGGTCTTACAGCTTCCGCAAAACGCATCCAAGATGAAACTGACCGACTTATCGAAGGATCACCGGCTCGATAAAACGATTGATTTTGCTTGGTCGTTTAGTCAATTCCTCTTCGCGGTCTGAAATAGTACTCAGATAAATCAAAGTATTTACCCCAAGGTATCTGAGGGGCTCGGGCTCCCACTCTCTGATTTTCTTATTCACAAAGTGGAGAGATCTAAGGTCTGACTTAACATTAAGAATTTCTTGCGCCATTATCTTTCCGGCAAGGTGGCTCATTGTTACGCCATCGCCGGCATATCCACCTAGTTTTCCAAAACCGCCATCGAATTGTAGGTATGGCTCCCAATCACGTGTAATTGCTACTGCGCCACCCCATCGATGCGTAAATTCCACGTCGTTAAGCGCCGGAAACCAAGACTTTGCAAGGTCAATCAAACGTTTATGTACTTTTTCGTTGGATTCTCGCGATTCTTGCAGTATCGATCCAAAAGGCGATGTTGCCCCTCTTCCGCCGAGCGCCAAGCGATTATCAACAGTACGTTGCGCGTAATTTATAACGTGAGCATTTTCTGCGAAAGTAAACCGCTCTTTGTTTCCTATTTCACTCCAGACTGATTTTGAGAGTGGTTCAGTTGCGACCATCAATGAATACAGTGGTATAAAACTTCGATTCTTATCTCCGTAAACTTCAGTAGCCTGAACAACGATCGGGGCTCGAACAAAGAAACTACTTGCCAAAATTCCACCATTAACTCTTGTGGCCCAAGAATTGGTATAGATCGATATTCCTCTACTGCTAATGAATTTTGCTAATCCTTGTAGCAAGTTGTAGGGATGGACCGTTGCACATTCAGGGTTAAACCTTCCGGCTAAAGCTCCTTTGATGTTTATCAATTCCCTTAGCGAATCTTTACTTAGCCATTCTCCGACCTCAGATTTCGCCTCTAGGCGTCGTAGCTGTCCCTCATTCCGTGCGAAATACAGGCTTCCCGATTTTTTGAATCCTGCCTCAGGAGCATGCTTGCCGGCAAATTTGCCGATTTCATCAATAGATTGAGAAAGCGCGGCGAACAATCTTTCAGTTGAAGCTAATCCAATTTTGCGAATTAGAGTCTTTTTCGAGACGGGGTACTCAGAAGAGGCCCAACCGCCATTTCTCCCGCTTGCCCCAAAGCCAATCTCTCGAGCCTCAAATATTGCAATCCGCAGTGTTCGATCAATTTGATTTAAATGAAATGCCGTCCAAAGCCCCGAAAAACCACCACCGATTATGGCAACGTCAAAATCTAAATTGGAATCGAGGGATTTACCTTTAAATCTCTCTTTTGAATCGGCCCAGAGAGAGTTATTAGCCTTGGAATCCAGCATCTCGGTGAGATCCATCGCAGAATGGTTTCTCTTTTGAATG
>JACCDK011138907.1_pt1 | contig 37656 bp, 37 predicted proteins | sample 7445871 | NCBI WGS metagenome assembly JACCDK01 (sample SAMN15323436, study PRJNA562643) | freshwater metagenome | isolation source: river surface water | place: USA:Blue River Watershed | collected 2017-08-15 | reverse complement strand
TTCAGCCTTAGCTGAATCCTTCAATACGCGATTGGCATGCGCGAGTAGCTCTGAACGGTGCTCAGTGTAAAAAGCCCCCAGTTCAGCAACTGTCCATACGCTAAGTGCCACTTTTTGGATCCTTCATCAACCGGTTTTGTCCTGCAGAGCCAGCCGTCGCTACCTCTATCTGCTTCTACGAATCCCATCTTAGATTGTCGCGGGAAGGGGATAAATCGGACAAATTTCCCACGGCGTGAGCTTCATTTAATAAGATGCTCAATAACCAAAAATGAGGGGATTTTATATTGAAAGTCCTTGTTGTTGGCACAGTGTCAAACGTTGGCCGAGTTATTGAAAAAGAAGTCCGTCGGGTACTCAAGGCAGTGGAACCACATGCTGAAATTCAATTTTATTTAGTTGAATCTGATTCGAATGATTCAACAGTTCAAGAATTGACACGCATCAAAGACGAGGATCAAAGAGTTTCATTTACATCCCTTGAGAATTTGAAGCAAGACATTCCAGATCGTATTGAGCGGATTAGATTTTGTCGCAATAAATATGTGCAATACATCAGAGCTAAGCATCAAGAAAATAGTTGGGATTTCATAATTGTAGCAGATTTAGATGGAATGAATCGAAAGTTGTCTAGTCTCGGTATTGGCACATGTTTTTCATCAGAATTGAATTGGTCTGCTTGCTTTGCAAACCAAAGAAACGGTTACTATGATCTATACGCATTACGCTGTAACGATTGGGTCTCAGAAGATGTCTTCTCTTCATATCAATTTTTAAAAGTCAGCAATCCTTTTGTTCCCTCATCAAAAAATAAGTATCTTAAATGGCTTCAAGAATTTCGGCACTTTGACCGGCTTAGAAAAAGTTCAATCTACAAGAAAATGCGAAAGATCTCACCCACTGAAAATTGGATTGCCGTAGATTCAGCTTTTGGCGGACTTGGTATTTATCGTCCTGAAGTTTTCCTAAGATTCAATTACAACTCTCAAAATCTAAGTCCGACTGTTTACTGCGAACATATTGATTTGCACTATCAGTGCAGAGCGGCAAATCTCAGTTTGTATATAAATCCTGCATTAATAAATAGTAATTGGAATGAGTACAATTTAAACCGCTTAACGATTGTTAGATTTCTTAAGGAATTAAAAAAGTTTTTACTTCGTAAAATTAGTGAATAAATCCATTGCCCACAAAGGAATCGCAATAATATTCTCATACCGAGTGGATGTGTTTACTTCGCTTAGCAATAACTTTTCCGAGATTGCGTGGATCTGGTACCCAAGCAATCCAAGTTCGGCTAGAACTGTTTGAAGCTCCTTACCGGGATTGTGCTCGAGAATAATGACTGGGCTGAAGGTCTTAATGGTGCTGAGTGCGCCCTGAATTACTTTCGCTTCGTATCCTTCAACATCAACTTTAAGCAATAACTTGCCTTTGCAAGTTTCAAGTGAGCTTAAGAAGTCCCGTGAAACCGCGTCGTCTAGAGTTGTAATCTTGACAGCTCGGGTGTGTTGCTCAGTAATTGCACCGTCAAAAAGTGAGGCAGCGCCACTATTCCCAGCAGTTATTTTTAAGGGCATCCAGGAGTCTTTCAACTCAATATCAGCTAGCGCGTTCAGGAAAATCTCTACTTTGTCACAATAGTTGATAGAAACATTCATTAATAGTCTCCAGGCGACATCTAAATTTGGTTCAAAAGCTATACACCTGCTGCCTTTTGTTGCAATGGGAATTAGCGTTGCCCCGATGTTTGCACCAATATCAATGTAAAAAAGATTTTCAAAATCAAGAAGCTCAGCTACTCGCAAGGTTGTGCTATCCCAATTGGAATCTAAGCTCGATCTATAACCAATCATTTCATTAATGTTCACAAATAGTTTTCCATTAGGTCCCAAACTAATTTTTTTGTTTACGTCTCCAAATCTATTTTTACGTCTAGAGTTAATTGAATTTGGGTCTAAAATAGTTCTAATCGCCTCAATATCTATTGCCCGCGCAATCGCCAACCGTAACGATGGATGAATCCAACTTAAGGGTCCTGAAGTGACGTCCAACAAAATCCTAAAATTATTCAGATTCACTTGTTATAACCCCATTAATTTTGCTTGCCGATCAAAATCAGGAACCTTTGCCCTTACATCATCAAATTTTCCAGTTGCAACCACTCGTCCAGCGTCCATGTAGATAACCAAATCTGCATTTCGAACTGTAGATAGTCTGTGAGCAATCATCAGCACAGTAACCCTGCCACGCATATTTTGAATTGCATCAGAAATATTCGATTCAGTTTCTCCATCTAAAGAACTAGTAGCTTCGTCCAATATCAGGAGTCCAGGACTCGTAAACATCGCTCGTGCGATTCCAAGTCGTTGTCGCTGGCCGCCGCTGATTCTTGTTCCCCTGTCACCCACATAAGTGTCAATACCCTCGGGTAAAGTTTCAACAAATGAATCCAACTGAGCTACTTGCAATGCATTTTTTACCAGAGCATCACTAGCTGATTCGATTGAGAATCCCATAGAGACATTTTCTCGAATGGTCCCATTAATTGTCACAATATCTTGTGGTACATATGAAATCGCACCTGGCCAGGTCTTAATTGCATCAATTGGTTTTACATCTGAAATAAAGATTCTGCCCTCATCTGGCTCAAGCACTCCGAGAAGTAAATCAACAAGAGTAGTTTTTCCGGCGCCACTTGCGCCGACTATCGCAACGATTGATCCTTCCTTAATTTTTATACTCACTTTATCAACGGCTGGAAATTCTTTACCTGGGTAAGTAAGCGATAAGTCATCTATTTCAATATTTGAACTGAAACCAGCATGTGTAAGGTCTAGTGGATCTTCATGGCTTTCAAGTAACGGCTCAGTACCTAATTCTTCTATCAAGTCAAGCGTAGGCTTCGCAGTTGCAATGCTTCCGCGAATGGATAAGGCACCTTGCTGTACACGCAATACTGCGGGCGCAATTCTCGTACTAGCAGCAAGAAATATTGCAAGAACTGCAATTGAGTGGCCGGCTGTTTGAGTAGAAAACTGAATGGCAGAAATAATCAAGGCTCCAAACACCATGGCAAGTTCCATAACGTATTTGCTTATATTCTGGTAAAAAGTATTTGCCGCCATTACATTTGCCAATGACATGCGCAACTCGCCAATCTCACGCGCATAGTAATTTCTTCTATTTCGCACCACTAATTCTCTATAGGAATGGAGCACCTCTGAGAGTTTTTCGTTACTTGCGATGCTCACCGTTGCCTGAATATTGCCAAGGCGTCTTACTCGCGTTTGCATGATTTTATACAGCAGAATTCCCAGTAGCACAAAGATGCAAAGTGTTGTGATTGCTATCAGTGTGTCGACAAGGAATAAGCCAGTTGTTAAAATAACTAACAAGGATATGTCGGTAATCATGGCTGCTGCTGAGCCCAAAATACCCACGGTAATCGTGGTTACTCCAGCCGTTAATGAATAGATTGTTTCTTGAACCGATCTAGCTTGGACGCGCAACAGCGATAGTCCAAGTAATTTAGAAGTTAGGAGAGAAGAAAGGTGTGCAGCTCTTCTGCTGAGGAAAAAGAGCGTTTTTCTCGTAAAGTAAAGCGAGAACAAAGTTTTAAACGTTAACAACCCGGCAGCAGAAATGCCCATAACTGCAACTTGCACTTGAAGTGACTGTCCTTCCAACTGGGCAAACCGCAGAAACTGAGAGACCCGATCACCCGGTTGGCCGTTACTCACGCCGCTGATTGCTAGTGATCCAAGCAAGCCAATCATCAAAACTCCTGCTACATCAAGTAGACCGAGGATTATCTGAATAAGAATCACTTGAATGTACCTGATTTTTTCAGCCCGTGAGAAAATCCGGGTGGCGCGTATTACTGTGGAATCTTTGAAAGACATTCTCTTAAATCTAAATGTGCTCACAACGCTCCAATCCAAACTCCCCTACTTCGCTCGGCCCTACGTCTGAGAACACCTTAATTCAACATCTTAATCCAAGATTTAGCCAAGTTATCAGGAATAACTACGTTTTCCTCAATTAACTTTTCAATAAAGGATTTACTCACTCGGCTCTTTCTCACTGATTCATAGGCACCAAGCACTTTTTCAGCTGTGTCAGTGTTATTGATCAGTGCAATGCCACCCTCGATAGATTGAGAATTCAGTTCCAGGCTTCCGGCTGAGACAGTGGCTAGAACGGGAATTCCACGCACGAGTGCCTCTCTCATGGCTCTGCCAAAAGATTCTGCAGGTGCAGTTGAAAGTAGTACCCCACACTTCTCCCAGAATTCCTCAAGTTCAACCGATTCCAAGAAACCAAGAAATTGTATATTTCCGCGCTGGCTAATCTTGCTGAGCTCTGCCTTCAACCATTCGAGATCAGGGCCTTCTCCAGCAATTAAGACACACACTTCAGGATACTTTTGCCAAACAATGTCTATAACTCTTACGGCAGTCTCTAAGCCACGGTCTTTGTGAATTCGACCAATCAACCCTAAGGAATCAAGTTGACTCCTTTCAGGATTTATATGGTGTGAGTCAGGGAGATTAAGTTGGACTGGAATTCTTTCAAATATTCCAGAGCTCACACCATATGTGCTAAGAATCTTCTCCTGCTGATTACTGGATGTAGTTCGTATTGAAGAAGCGAATTTCAAGGTTCTTCTTGCTAGCCAGCTTTTAACTACGTTAATTGGATTAGACTTCAACCAAAGTTCATCACCAATATCAGCATGAATTTGAATTTGAATTGGGATTTTTCTTTTGAGAAGAATCCTTGCCACAATCGCAGCAACCGCTGACTCCCATGGATCGCCTGAGACAAGGATGGTTGAGTGACTTTTCCTCTGCTTTATGTAGATCGCCAGTTTGAATGAATAACTCAATAAATTCCATTTTTGAGTTTTAGTGGAAAAGTACTGCAAGTGAACAGATTCCAGGATTGGTCCACCCGGGGCAGTTGTTCCAATCACGGTGATTTGACTCTCGTCAAACCCTGTGATTCTTTTTAGTGAGAGAGCGTACTTTTCATGGCGACTAATTACTTCTTGAGATCCTTTTGAAATCACATTCCTGAAATCAAGAATTAGCACATTGACAGGGGAGACAATCATGCAGGCACCTTGAGTAAATCAATGACCTGATTAAGTAGAGCTGCTTCAGAGTACTGGGCCTCAGCCTTAGTCCTCGCAGCAACTCCCAATTTCCTAGCCAGATCTTCATCTGCCAGTAGCTTTGAAATAGCCTCGGAAAGTTTAAGGGTGTCGTGCTTAGGTACGACTAAACAGTCTCGTAGATTCTCAAGAACCTGAACGTTCCCCGTGGCATCGGAAATTATTATGGGTGCCCCCAGCGACATTGCCTTGAGTAAGCTAAACGAAAGCCCTTCATAATCAGAAAAAAGCACAAAAATTCTTGACTTGTTTACCAATTCAGTCACTTCCGCGTCATTTAGTTGTCCAAAAAACTTTACTTGATTATTTCCATTGGAAACTTTTTGATTCAATGCTTGATATTCTGGTCCATCCCCAGCTATCGCAAGGGTGGCCCCAACAATTCCACAGGCATCAATTATCTTGTCAATGTTCTTCCATTGAACCAGACGAGATGCACTGCACACATCAAACTCTTTCGGTGCGGATACATGGTTGGTTTGCTTTATGCCATTTGGTATAAACAAAACTTCGGTTTTTACTCCCCAAGATTGAACTAGATTTTTAAGTTCCTTACTTGGACACACGACTAAATTGTAACGATTTAGACTCCAGACCAAGAAAAGTCTCTCGGCTTTTTGGCGCAAACTCAGTTTACTAAACACCGCAAAATCAGTAAGTTCGCATTTCGTTTCGCCTCGATTGCGAGCACGTTCCCAAACTGGGTCTCCAACAATTTTGGCTAGGCTGCGCACCTTCACAAAACAAAGTGCAATGGCTACCTCTTGATGAAGGCCGTTTGCCATAACGGCTTCTACACGCCTTAGCCTGGTGATAGTTAAGCCAATAATCTTAATCATTCTCACGATTAGTAAGCCCTCGCGGACAACTGAATGGACCCGGTAGGCAAAGGCTAAGCTCGAAACGTGTCGATCACGGAGAGTTAAAACTTCGACTTCAATTCCTTGAGTAGTCATCGTTTCCGCTAACTTAGGAATGTAGGTGGCTGGCCCTCCCACGTCGGGGGGATGGATTCCTGTAACAAGAAGTACGCTCACTTGGAGGAAGCAACCCAGTCTGAGAGACTTCCTTTAACATCAGAAGAATTCGCCCATTGAATAGTTCTATGAATTCCTTCCTCCAACTTTGTTTCCGGAGTAAATCCAATCAAGCTCTGTAGATATTGGGTGTCAGCTATAGTTTGAGACACATCATTCTTATTTTTGCCAGCGTGTTCAGAAACAATTGTTTTCCCTAGCTCACGTTCGATTAGCTGGCTTAGATAATTCATTGAAAGAGGGCGACCACCCCCCAAATTCACAATATCCGAGAATGGCTCAGTTCTTTTGGCCAGCTCCATAGCAAGCAAGTAAATAGATTTTACGGTGTCATCAATGTATGTAAAGTCTCTTTCCACACTCCCATCACCAAAAAAAGTAAATGGGGATCCTGTTAACACATTTGAAATCATTCTAAAGTAAGCCATATCAGGTCTTCCCCAGGGCCCATAAACTGTAAAAAACCTCATTCCTCTTGTTCGAGTCAAATTACCTCTTGCCATCGCGGGAGCGAGAATCTCATTCGCTAATTTAGTGGCACCGTAGAAACTCGTAGGAATTAAGTTTTTCTCATTTTCAGAGTAAGGTGGGGTGGAGTTATTCCCGTAAACACTTGAAGAAGATGCATAAAGAAAATTTGGAATATCGTTTAACACAACAGATTGCAACAGATGCGAAAAACCTACCAAGTTACTTTCGACATACCTATTTGATTCACTAGTGCTTAATCGCACTCCAGCCTGTGCGGCTAAGTTCAACACAATTTCAGGTTTAAAGGTAGAAATTAAGAGGTTCAATTCCTCGTAATCGCAAAGGTCTAACTCTCGAAAATCCACTCCGGAAACGTTTAAGAATTCCCCTATTCTTAAACGTTTCAGATGGGGGGAGTAATAATCGGTTATGGAATCTATCCCAACAACTTCATGGCTCTCAGAGGAGAATTTTCTACAGACGGCTGATCCAATGAAACCTGAAGCCCCAGTTACGAGGATACGCATGGAATCCACCTCCAGAATAGTTGCACTGTAAAGTATAGTAACTAAAGTGAATTCTAGATTTGGCACTAGACATAAAAAGGGGCCCAAAAAGCTTCTCGTCTTCAACTACTCAATGGACGAATCTGACCGTGTATTCAGCCACCAGCAGCAAATAGTTTTGGAGCTTTCCCAGACCTGGGAAGAAGTTCACGTAATCACTGGCAGGGTTGGTAGTTTTACGCCAACCCAGAATATTCATGTTTATGACTCTAAATGGGCTCATGGGCAAGATGTAAGAAATGTTTTTCGTTTTCTCCGACTTTTCTTTCGTGTTTCAAGCTCAAATGAGTTTGTGGCAATTTTCTCTCACATGACAGAAGTTCAGAGCGCTCTAGTTGCACCTTTTTGCTGGGTCAAAAAAAGAAAACACTTTCTTTGGTATGCACACGCTTCGAACTCGAAATGGTTGAGATTTGTTTCACTATTCGCAACTGGAATTATTACTTCAACATCCGGTTCATGCCCACTTAAGGGCAGCAACGTCATCCCAATTGGACAATCTGTGAATGAACAACAATTCGCCTTTAGGGCGTCTGAAGGAAAGATGTTGTTGAAAATTCTCCATTTTGGTCGTCTTGATAAATCCAAGGGGATTAGAGAGCTAATTGAAACTGTAGCAAGTTTAAGGACTACTGAGAAAAAACTTTCCTTGACATTGATTGGTAATCCCTCAAATTTGGAGAATCTTCAATGGGCGAACGAGTTAAAGAAACTTTACGGAACGGAGTCCTACTGGCTTAACTTTCAACCCGGGGTTAACAGAAATGATTTACCAGGGATCATTGGCAGCTATGACGTCATGCTGCACGCTTTTCAGGGGTCGTTAGATAAGACACTCCTCGAAGCAACGATGGTAGGGCTACCAGTAGTAACCATAAATCGAGAATACCTCAATCAGTTTGGGAGTTGGGGCCCAAATGTAGATTTGATTACCTTAGAAAGCGAATTAATTGCGCTTATGGAGTTAGATTCTCAAACTCTCAATTCGAGGCTGAGGATGCGCCGTGAGAGTGCAGTTCAAAATCATTCAATAAACAGTTGGATAACAAGATTAAATCAAATTTTGTGCAGTTAAGGTTTAAAGGGCAAGTTTATGAGAAGATACACCAATGAGAGTTTTACTTACAGGCGCCGCAGGGTTTCTTGGAAGTCACATCACTGCGCATTTGCTAAATCAGGGACATGAAGTTATTGGTCTTGATGATTTATCAACTGGTCGCTCAACAAATCTACTGAAGTTTAAGGATAATCCCATGTTCACATTCGTTGAACATGACGTGCGAATTCCTTTCTTTTCTCCAGTTGATGCCATTCTGAATTTTGCTTGTCCGGCTTCACCTAAGCACTATCAGTCAGATCCTGTACGCACGATAGAAACTAATTTCTTAGGAATTATTAACATGCTACATCTCGCGCGCGAGACTGGTGCAAAGCTCATTCAAGCCTCAACAAGCGAAGTGTATGGGGACCCGACTGTCTCTCCTCAACCAGAAAGTTATTGGGGAAATGTGAACCCAATAGGTATTAGGTCATGCTACGATGAAGGGAAACGAGCAGCAGAAACGCTTTGCTTCGACTATAAGCGTCAGTATGGACTCGATACGCGAGTAATCCGGATATTTAATACTTACGGCCCAAATATGTCCGCGGATGATGGAAGAGTTGTGAGCAACTTTATTGTTCAGTCTTTACGAGGAGAACCCATCACAATTTATGGAGATGGGATGCAGACTCGCTCCTTTTGCTATGTCTCAGACCTAGTGGAGGGGATTTATCGAGTGTTGACACATGAGCGAACTTTAGATTCGCCCATCAACCTAGGTAATCCCCGTGAATTCACGATGGTTGATTTAGCTGAGAAAATCATTAGTGCGACCAAGAGTAGTTCGAAGATTGTTTTTAAACAATTGCCTCTAGATGATCCCAAACAGCGAAAACCAGATATTTCTAAAGCTCTAGAAGTATTGAAGTGGGAGCCCAGGATAAACTTGGAGGATGGAATAGAATTCACTGCATCTTACTTCAGAAGTCTGACAGATGGAGATTAATCACCTAATCACTACTGTCTGCAGAGGAGGAGCGGAAAATCAGCTCTTAACTCTGTGCAGGAAACAGATTGCTGCAGGCAAGAAAGTTAATGTTATTTATTTGAAGGGTAGACCTGAGCTCTCTGAAAAATTTTTGAATGCTGGAGTAAATGTCATTGATATCTTTGCAAATAGAAGCCCAGTTATTCAGATTTTTCAAATCAGAAGGCATTTGAAAAATTCAACTTCTATTCTTCATTGTCATCTTCCCCGCGCGGAACTGATTGGGGCAATTTCAAGAAGAAAGAATATACTGGTGATTTCGAAGCATAACGCGGAGCCATTTTTCCCAGGGGCCTTGAAGGTTTTTTCAAGGATTCTTGCAAGATTTGTATCTATGCAAGCCACAGAGTGTATAGCTATCTCTAATGCTGTGAGAGATTACTTACACGCAAACAAAGAAGTTTCTAAAAACCTGCACATCAAAGTAGTCCGCTATGGGTTTGACGATACGTTCAGAATAAATCCCAATACTTGCAAGGAATTATCAAAAAGCTTACCGAGTGGGGGACCTGTAATTGGCGCAGTTGGCCGGCTCACCTTGCAAAAAAATTATCCGACATTATTGAAGGCATTTTCACAATATCTTCAAAACTTTCCAAATGCGCATCTAATAATCTTGGGCTCAGGTCCCGATGAGACTTACTTAAAAAAACTAACGCACACACTAAAGATTGACCAATGTGTGCATTTCATAGGCAATACTCCTCAGGTTGCCGATTGGATGTCGCTATTTGATATATTTGTACTCTCAAGCCGATATGAAGGTTTCGGACTTGTGTTAGTAGAGGCTATGCAAGTTGGATTACCCATAATTGCGGCAAACAATTCTGCAATACCTGAAGTTCTTGGAGAGGATTATCTTGGGCTTTATCCAACATATGATTCAGAGATTTTAGCTCACAGGTTGATCCAGTTTTCAACTCTAGAAGTTCAAGAAGAGTCAAGAATGATCCTGAGAGAAAGATTAAATCAATTTGATCCTATTTTAATGGAGAAGAGAATTGATTCCGTTTACCTACAAGCAATTCAAAGACTCTAGGATTAATAACAATTTCTCTCCCAGAATTCGTTGCGAGAGATTCTCTTGGTATTGAGTTGAAATAGCTTTTCGATACAGCTCGATTTCGGTTGGTTTAAGTTGGCGTAATCGGTTTGCAAACTCCTGAGGGATGTTACCGTTAAGATAAATTGCTTGAGAATCATTATAGAGTTCCTCTATTCCAGAATTTCTTGCAGTTACGTACGGCAACCCAAAGTATCCCGCTTCAAATGCTTTATGTGGAACTGTATTTGCTAATCTCTTATTGAACGAGAGTTGGCCAACATATAAATCACAAATCTTGAGGATTTCCTTAAGTTCAGCCCATTCAAGAAACTCTTGAATTATAATTGTGTTTGCAGAAAAAACTATTTGATTTGGTAATTGATCAGTGATTACAATAAAAAAGAAGTTTTCTTTAGTTAAAAGTAAAGTAGCTCTTGCTAAATTATCAAGCCCAGACTCCTCGTTGTACTTTCCGCGAAAGACGATAACTTGGGATGTCTTGTGACGCTGTTTCATTTTTTTCCATTTATCCTCATAGAAATGATTGGGGTCATTACTCACTTGATTTTCATCAAATCCAGTCCATAGTTGGAGCAGTTTAGAATTCTTGACTACAAATTTTCTTCTGACGTATCTAACCTGATTCTTGGACTCTAGAATGACTAATTTTGCTAGGTGGAAAGATAGAAAGTCTAAAATATAGTTTTTTATGATTGTAATTGTGCGCCGTTGGATTTTCTTTCTCTCTAAGGATGACTCGGATAAACTCCATCCAGCGTCAAGAATTAATGTGGTTTTCGGCAATAATTTTAGAAATGGAACAATCTTGTGGCTTGGTGACATTACTAGAATTGTTCGAGGAGAATCTTGTCTCTTTATGTACTTCCGAAATTGCAGAATATCTCGATAGAATGCTAATCCACTCGGGGCTATCCTTGAAAAAATGCATTGGACTGAATTTGTTTTTTGTAAATAGGAGAGATGGACAGCAGAGCGAGAGTAGGTCTCGGGCATCATGGAGACGTAGAATATTTTTTTGATTTTCTTGAGCCTCTCCGTTTTATTGATTGAACACCTTGTTTATTGAATCTTACATATATCCATGTGGTTTAATTCCCCTCATGCAAGTTATCATTTTGGCAGGCGGGCTGGGGACTAGGCTTGCTGAAGAGACAGACTTGATACCTAAGCCAATGGTGCGAATTGGGCCGTATCCCATTATTCGACACATCATGAATCATTTTGCAGAATTTGGGCATACCGATTTCTTCGTCGCAGCAGGTTACAAAGCGGAAGTGATTCAAGATTACTTTGACAGTGAAGTTTTTCCTGAACAATGGAGAGTTTCGGTTATAAACACAGGATTAACAACTTCTACAGGTGGGAGGCTTCTCCAGTTAAAGGAATCACTGAAGCAGCGTTTTTTCGTAACCTATGGAGATGGTTTAGCAGATGTGAATTTAAAATCTTTATCGGACTTTCATGTTTCGATCGGAAAACTGGGGACAGTGACGGCGGTTCGTCCACCCGCACGTTTCGGTACATTGGAAATCTCGAATGGAGTTGTCACCAAGTTCAGCGAAAAGGACCCACAGGAAGTTGGCTGGATAAATGGAGGATTCTTTCTCTTTGAGAGAGAATTCCTTGATTACATTAATGGCGATCAAACAGTTCTGGAGCAAGAGCCTCTTCGACGGCTTGCCTCAGATGGACATTTGGCAGGATATGAACATAGGGGTTGGTGGCACCCTATGGATACCTTGCGAGATAAGAGACATCTGGAGGAGCTATGGATTCGTGGGAATGCACCGTGGACAGTATCAAATTATGAATAGTCAGAATAAGAGAAGGGGATTAGATTTCTGTAGAGCATGTGAAAGTACGGAGATCTTCGTTGCTTATGATTTGGGTTATTTGCCGATCGCAAATGAGTTGCACTCGATGGCATCTGCTAGTTACGAGGAATATCCGCTAACGCTTTCAGTATGCCGTACTTGCACCCTTGGTCAAGTACAAGATGTGGTAACCCCTGAAAGGCTATTTCAGGATTATCGTTATACATCATCAACGAGTACTACATTCCTAAACCATGCAAAAACCTTTGTTAATCGGGTAGTTATTGAAATGGAACTAACCGAGCAGGATTGGGTGCTCGAAATTGCAAGCAATGACGGATACTTGTTAAGGAATTTTCTTCCGATGGGCATAAATGTGATTGGGATTGAGCCCTCTATAAATATCGGAAAAATTGCCTCTGAATCAGGAGTTCAAACAATTACGGAGTTCTTTTCTTCTAATCTCGCCGAGAAAATTTTGAATCAGCAGGGTTATCCTAAACTTATCATTGCTAACAATGTACTTGCGCACGTTCCGGATATAAGAGACTTTATGCTCGGACTAAGCATTTTGTGTGGCAAGCAAACAGTTATATCTATTGAGAATCCATCTCTACTCAACATTCTTAAGTTAAATCAATTTGATTCAATTTATCATGAACACTTCTCTTATCTGACTGCAAATTCAGTATCTTTTTTGGCTGAAAGTTTTGGATTAAACCTTTTTCACGTTGAATCGATACCCACTCATGGTGGATCCAATAGGTACTGGGTTGGGCGGTCTTCACATGTCAGTCAACAAACTACTGACCTTATCCGGTTCGAAGAGAATGCCCTGATTCGTCAGCCCGATAAGTGGGTTTCTTCATTTAGTGAAGTGAGAAAAACTGTTCAAGAGTTTGCAGACTGGCTAGACGCTTGTAACCGTGAAGGTGGGAGGGTGGTCGGATATGGTGCGGCTGCAAAAGCCAGCACTTTGCTGAATCTGGCTAAAGTTGGCCCTGACCTCCTTCCTTTAATTGCTGACAAGAGTTCTCAAAAGAGAGGAAGATACATGCCCTCTGGCTCGATTCCAATTGTAGATTTGACAGAGTTAATCGCTTTCAATCCTAGCGACATTGTCATTTTCCCCTGGAACATCGCAAGCGAGATTCATATTGATCTTAAGGACACTATTTCGGAATCTAGATTTTGGAAGGCTATTCCAGCCATGATGAGGCTCTAGTGACTCATCAAATCCACTTTTCAGAAATAGATGGTGTTGCTTTGATAAAATTGGAGAGCTTTGCAGACTCACGCGGGCTGTTCTCTCGGTTAGAGTTTCTAGATCTTCCAGAGCCGGCACTTAGTAGCTTTGCTTTCTCCAGAAATTTTCTGGCTGGAACTACCCGAGGCTTACACTTCCAGAAACCGCCTTATGAGCAGTCAAAAACAATAGTCTGTCTTAGTGGGTCGATAAATGATTATTTTTTGGATCTTCGGCAAACTTCTACGAGTTATGGCAAGTGGGCATCAGTTCGTCTAACTTCAGAATCACCATATCTGTTGTATCTACCCAAAGGCTTAGCCCACGGCTTTCAAGCTTTGGAGGCCGATACATCATTACTCTACTTCTTTGACAAACCATTCATGCAGGTAAGTTCTGAAGCGTATTCAATTCTTGATCCTATTCTTAACATTAATCTTGAATTACCCATCACTTCCATATCTGAATCTGATCGAGCCGCTAAATATTTCTCACAAGAGGACGGCGGTTTGGGTTCTTGAATTCAACGGTAATGTTGTTTGGTGCCTCCGGCTTCCTTGGTGGTGCTATTTATAGCGAGCTTCTTCGCGATGGGTACAAGGTGATTCCTTTAAGCTCTAATCAAGGTGTCTCGAAATCATTCATCCATCTGGATTTTCATGATTCAGAACAATGTCGGAAAATCATGGAGAATTTCAAGCCTGACGTTGTCATCTCTACGCCTTGGGTCACCGCTCTACCAGACTATCGAACTAGTGAGCTTAATCCTCTTTTTAAAGATTCTACTGTCAATCTGGCAAGGATTGCATTATCTGTTGGCACAAGACATTTCCTAGCTTTTGGCTCTTCGGCAGAGTATGGCGATAATAATCTTGAATGTGACTCATCCAAAACCATACCAAAACCTATAGATCTTTATGGACGCACTAAGTATGAAACTTATCTGGAACTGGCCAGAATTTTTGAGAACTCTCAAACTGAGTTCAATTGGTTAAGAGTCTTTCAGCCTTATGGCGAACATCAAGATTCGCATAGGTTGATTCCGCATTTGGTGTCGGAAATAAGGGCAGGACGTTCGCCGATGTTGAAGAATCCTAATCGTATTTCTGATTGGGTTTCAACAAAAGATATAGCCTCTGCGGTTTTATTCTTAATGAAGAAGAAGTTGCCACAGGCAATAGATGTTGGATCTTCGGTTGGAACTTCAAATTTAGAAATTGAAGCAATCATCAGGAACATTCTCCAGAATCGCTCGTCTGGAAACATGGTGCCCCCAAGGGCTGAAAATGCTCAAGGATTGGTGGTTTCAAGCGAGTCTCCAATACTCTTAAATGGATGGCGCCCACAACGCAGCTTAAACGACTCCTTGGCGCTACTTTACGGTTCTCCATCCGAAACGTCACGCCGGTAGAATGATGAGCAGATGAAGATACCTGAGATACGTATTCATTCCTGGGGTGGACTTGGATCCCAATTATTTGCAGTAGCAACTGCGTTCCAAGTGCATAGAAAAATTCCTTGGCGCAGAGTTGTGATTTTATCCCACAGTTCAGGGGTTACCTTCAGATCTTTAGAAGTAGATTATCAGAATGAGTGGCTAAGATTTGAATTCAAAGATGATTACAAAGCTCATTCATCTCATCCTGGAAAAACCCAGGGAGAACCAAGAATCATCTTAAGTAAGATTGTTAAAAAATTTTTCACTGCTCTAGGTCTTTTAAGTAGCCTCAATGATGATGACCAAATCAAATTTTTAAAACCTTGGGTTTTGTCTGTGCGGGGACATTACTCTCAAAAGGTAATAGATTTGGAAACTCTAAATTTTTTGTCTGGCGTACTGAGCATTAGTTCTACAGGGGGTATTGGAAATCAAAGAATTGGGCTTCATTATCGACTTGGCGATCTTTTGGCACTCGAGACAAAATCATTTATATCTGAGAAGGACCTGATCAAGGTAGTTGCAAAAATTAGAGTTGATTACTCCGTTAACCAAGTTGATGTTTTTTCAGATTCCCAGCAGCAGGCATTCTCTTTGTTAAGTCCTTTAAAACCAAGTTTTCGCGTAGTCAGCCTTGAAACACTTGCAACGATAAAGAGTTTGCTTGACTACGAAATTTTCGTTGGGACGAACTCAAAGATTTCTATTTGGGTGACTCTATTTAGATTACATATAGATCCGCATTCAATTATATTTCTTCCCGATAAGAGCCAGCGTGAACTCTCTAGAATCCTTCCTAACCATGACACTTGGAAAAATCTCTACTTTTTTGATTGTAGTTCTAGGTAGTCTAAAATTTGAGCCTGGCACAAGTCCTTTGCATTATTGCCAGACAATTTGCTTAAGTGCCATTGACAAGCCCAAAGCACGCTGGTGTTAAAGTCCAGAGCTTCTTTCCAACTCAACTCATTTTGAATTTTAGATGAGTCCAGTACGAGCCAACTTTGTTCCTGAAACTCGACTTTCTTTTCTCTCTCCCATTCAAGATTCGAATTCAGATTAAATGCCACTAACTCTGCAACTTCTTTGACTTGTTTAACATCCTTGAGGTTTGGACCTATGTTGAATACTCGATTTGGGTGGTTGATATGGGATTCCTTGAGCAAAAACAAATATCCGTAAAGGCAATCCAGAACGTGTTGCCAAGGGCGAACAGCCTCGGGATACCTCAGAACTGGGACCCTGTTCTGTGAATATGATTCGAGAAGGCCCGGAAGTAGTCGCTCCCGACTGTAATCTCCACCCCCGATGACATTGCCTGCTCGGGCAATCATAGTTGGCTTCTTGCTCACGTTTAACATCCACGATTGAGTAAGAATGTCAGCCATTGCTTTTGATGCGCTATATGGATCTAAGCCGCCTAGTTGATCTTCCTCTACATAAGGGATAGTAAGGTTTCTGTTCTTATAAACTTTATCTGTAGTGACAATCAAACGTGATTTGATTGAATCGGATTCGTCAGTGGACCTTAAGAAATTCATAGTCCCATTGACATTTGTTTCAAAAGTGAGCAAAGGATTACGGTACGAGTCCCGCACCATTGATTGAGCTGCTAGATGAATTGCAACATCCGCTCCTGATGAAACTACGGCTTTTGTTAACTCTTCTTGATTCCTTATGTCTATCCGGAAGTCATTTTGCAGAAATTCAGACACTTGTGCTTCATAAAACAAGCTTTTCTCTTCGGGGTCGAGTGCAATGCCAGAAACTTCGTGACCTAACTGTTTCAAAAGAAGGACAAGCCAAGATCCCTTAAACCCAGTGTGACCAGTTACTAAAAAATGCACTAATTCTCCTTGTCTGTGGCGGCATCATACGTGAATATCAAAGATTGACAGGAAATCCCTCCCTTAGGAAGTAGACTGTATCCATGAGATTACGTTCGAGAATTCTTTTAAGTCTTCGTTACCGTCTACCAAATTTTGAGTTTGGAGTCGGGTTTTCGGAGATGCTGCTGGACCATATTCCCCCAGCAGTTTACTTCGATAAATGGATGATTCAACCATTTAACGGCCAGGCGGTTCGTTGGAGCACAATTTCAGCCATTTCGCGGAGTTTTGCTCCGACAGTAGCAATAGAAACTGGCACATTTCTTGGTTCTAGCACACCCTATATTTCGACTCTGGTAACAGGAAAGACTTACTCGATCGAGATAAATCAAGAAACCTTACACAAAACGACTCGTCGTTTCCGAGAGAATCACCCAAGTAGGAATATAGAGTTGATATTAGGGGATTCGGCAGAAGAAATAAGAAAAGTATTGGCAAGTCTAGACCCAGCGTTTACGAGAGTAATTGCATACCTAGATGCACACTGGTTAGATGCTATTCCAACAACAGATGAACTTTTGGCCTTGGTCGAATGGGGAGGGGCATGGATAGCGGTAATTGATGATTTCAAAGTTCCTCACGACTGTGGATACGGCTATGACCAATATGGAGATACAGTCATCGGTCCAAAAATAGTTCCAGCTAAATCAGGAATATCTGTTTATGTACCAAGTATTTCTTCCAATCGTGAATCTGGGGTTAAGCGAGGCACAGGGTATCTATTCAATGATTTATCTAAGGCCGTAGTTAAGCCTGAGAACTTTAGCGATTTGGTGGAAATAGACCACTTTTAAATTATGAAAATGCGCCTTGAGGGAGTAAGCCGCCAGGCTGAAGAAATACTTAAGTGGAATTCAAACTATTTCACGATGAGTCTTAGGGGAGGTATTGGAAACCAGTTGTTCCAGTATTTTGCGGGGCTGCATTTTGCGTTGAACCGAGGAATGTCCGTTCGATTCAATGATTCAGGCGTGGACCATGGAATCTCTATTCAGACCCTCGGATTACCCGGTGTATTTGAGAAAAATGGAATTTCTCAGAAATTAAGTAGCAAACTCAATCACAAAAGCAGTTTTTTGTTGAAGAAAAACTCTATTTTAGTCGACAAGATTGGTTTTGATAACAACCTGGAAAGGTTCCCATCAAAATCAAACATAAAAGGTTTCTTTCAGACCGCCTTCTACTATGAAGAGGTTCAAAGAAGAGGGATACGCTTAGTCCTTGATGATGAACAGGTGGGAGGCCCCATACAGGACTACGGGAAATCAATGGTTGAAAATTCGGTCTTGATCCATATCCGACGCGGGGATTATCTCAATGGGAACCTAACTCTGGGTAACCTAAGTGCCAGTTTTTTTAGATCAGCTCTTGAAGGTTTCCCCAAGGACGCTTCAGTACATATTTTATCTGATGCAAATCATGACGATATTTCTGAATTTCTCGCTTCGTGGGAAATTTCCTACAGTTTAGTTCCAAGATTCTCTGACGTACTTGACTTTGAATACCTCCATTTATTTAGGAGGGCTTCGTGCATAATCGGCTCTAATTCATCCTACTCTTGGTGGGGGGCCCAACTCGCTTCACCATCAACGTCAGTGATATTGCCTCAGCCATGGTTCAGAGCTAGCGACCTTAATGCTCAAATCGGAGGGAGATTCTACGCAGGTTCTTGGAACACGATCCCTAGTGTTTGGGTTCAATAGACCCCAGGAGACAATATCTTTTTGGAGCGAAATCTTCCATTGTTAAGTGCAATGCCAATTGCAGAGCCATTTGCCAAACTAGAAACGCAGGATTTACACTCACTGAAAAGAAGAATCTCGACGAGGTAACCGAGGTTGTTGGTCATCATTGATAAATTCCTACCCGTTAACTTCAACTCTAGCGCAATATACTCCCTAAAAAATGGAGAAGTTCGGAAATTTTGCAAAACTATTCCTGGAAACCTATCTTCAATAGTGGAGCGAATAGTTATATCCTCGCACGCGAGAAATATTCGAGTGTCTCCTTCAGACTCAAGAATTTCTTGGATTGCTACACAAACTTCTTGAAGGTTAGGTTGCATTGGATGGCCGTGAGGTTTGATTTCGAGATAATCGGAGCCCCGTAAAGAAACTCCAAGATTCAAATCTGGTTTCCAGTCAGTATTATTTTTGACAAACTCAATTGTAGATTGTGTAAATCTGTTTAACTTCAAATACTTCTTCAACAAACGACTGATTTCCTCTATTTTCTCGGGCTCGGTTACGTATTGAAGACTTTTTTGAGTAAGCCAGTGGTCCCCCGCAATTCTATTTCCTTTGGATAGCACATACTGATTTGAATTTAGGGCTTTTTCCAATGAGAATTCCGCAGGCTGATCAAAGAAATACTCCCAAGAATTTTGAGTGCCGAGAATGGGTGTAGATAGTGAATAACTTGACCAATAGTTCTGCATATCAACTACTGGAATTAGTCCACGTTTCTCCGACTCTCGCAACCCTTGGAGAACATGATTAATGTTTGAAAAAAGACCTGCACCCGGGGGTTCGCGTCGAATTATGAAGTAAAGTGGTTGCTCTTCGTGTGAATTTGTAACAACTCTCTCTGAATAGTCTCGCTTAATCAAATGTCTCTTGAGATTAGCTAGGCCGAGCCAAACCTCATTTGAGAGCTTTTTTCGCAAAAAGTCCTTAGCCACATTAAAGACAACTTTAATTTGCATGCGTGTGAGAATATCCTAATTGCTAGTAAATTCTTTGATATTCGATAGAGTTTGTAGGTGAGTTATCCTGTTGTACTTATCGGTTTTAATCGGCCCGACTTAATTACACGACGGCTTGAGGAGATACTGCCTCAACTGGGAGCAAATAATCTTCTTTATGTGTTTATAGATGGGCCGCGAGATTTGGAAGATTCGAGATGGAATTCACAAATTCGAGAAATTCAAATTAAGTATTCCGACCAAAGCAAAATAGAATTTGTTTTTAGAGGTAGTAATTTAGGTTGTTCAGATAACATTATTTCAGCAGTAACAGAAGTATGCCGCCGCAATGCTGGCGCAATTGTAATCGAAGATGACGTGTCGATATCTCCTAATTTCATAAGTGCCATTTCTGGAGTCCTTAATTCATGGTCGCCATCCAGTGATTGGTTAACGGTTGGAGGATTCTCTCCATTCGTATCACATTCAAAATTGGCAGGAAGAGTGATGAGTTCTTGGCGTAAGTCTGAGTACTTTTCAGCTTGGGGCTGGGGAGTAACTAGTCAGGCTTGGGACACTTTCGCAATTGTGTCCAACCAGAATTTGCTCGCAAAGAGACTTTTGGCTTCCAAGAAGTGGAAATCTCTCGGAGATAGAAAACAAACTATCTGGCTCAAAAGGTTTGAACGTGGTATCTGGGACTTTCAGGTTCAAATCATGCATTTTGCGGCCGATAAATACTGTATTTTGCCAACCTTGCGAATAATTGATAACGAAGGCTTTGACAGTGAACGTTCTACACATACTAGACATAAACGACCTTGGAACTTCTTTGGTTTCGGTTATTCAGTTGTAACTCCCAAATTGCCAAACCACTTTAATGAAAAGAATTCAAGCAACTTCTGGCGCCTTCTTGATGCAAATTTATGGGCTGCAGATGGCCTGATGAATGCACGTGCGCGCAATGCAGGTGTGAGAACTCATCTTAAGAGGCTAATCAATTGGATTAAGTAGGTAATCAGCTAGGCGCTGCCCAAGAGCCATGACCATGCATGTGGGATTGTGATTAGATCCCGTAGGAAACACTGCCGCACTCAATAGAAATAGACCTGGATTATCAAAAACTTCAAGATTCGAATCACAGATTCCCTCAAGCTTATTGTTTGCCATGCGCATAGTACCCATCGGGTGCCAGTTGGGATTCAAGTAGAAACCATGCTTCTTACTAAGAAGGTGTCGGTAGACTCTGAATTGTCCTAGGTTTTCCTCCGAAATAACTTGCTTTATAATTACGAGTCCTGCACGAACAGCTTCTGAAGTGTTTCGAGAAATTTTATGTTTGTATACAATTTTTGGAAAAATCGCTTCACTCCTGTCCAATAAGTCTATTTTAGAATTCTTGTTAGGATACTCTTCTCCTTTCATCCAAATGGTATATCTATTCTGCTGTAGTAATGAGTCGAACAGGTTAAGAATAGGATCGCCAACCTTTCGAATGGCTCGTTCGGATATGAGTAAGAATCGTCGAATGAAGTGTGGCAGACAGGCAAACAGTGAATCTGTTTCAAAGATGAATTTCTTTTTGAATTCGGTAACCTCAAAATGTAGGTTGGGGATTTCATGTGACAAAACTTGCTCTTCCGATAAGGAGAAGGCAATTCCAAAACTAGTCCCATAAAGGGTTCTATTTTGTGCCAGGAGAAATTCATTCAGTACCTGATTATTCCTGCGTTTAACAACTAGAGAACCCACATATCCATCGAAGTGTTCCATGAGATTTTTCCCAAGAAGCTTTTCTCTAGCTGGAATTTTCAATTCTTTTGAGCGCAAAATTAGAGCTGTAGATTGAAGTGTGCCTCCAGCAACGATTACCTTCCTCGATTTGATAGTTGTAAAGCCATTGGTGGATCTCGAGTTATTGAGTTTCAATATATACGCGTAGTCTTGGTCTGGACATATCTCGAGACAAGTAGTGTTTATTACTAGAGTGAAATTGGGATTCTTGACTAAGTCTTTAAGAATATTAGAGAAAGCATTCAAATTGGAGAATCTGAATATTCGTAATTGTAAAGATTTCGGTAATTTCCTAGAAATGCGATTCAAGTCTTCATTTTTTTCAATGAACTCTCGATCTAACTGTCCGTTTGAAGTGATTTTTTGAAATACCTTTCTGAAATGATTGTCGAGTTCTTCGTATCTGAGTGGCCAAAATTCAGAACGTCTAGCGGTGGGAAGGAAGTCAGCCGGGATGAACTGACCAACTCTCCCCAACCACTTAGTTGATCCCCCACCCACGGTATGAATATGAGTTGGCATTTTTGATGGAGCTTCGAAAACATAGGAATCCCTAGTTAGTAACCCCTCTTCTGCGTTGAAACCCCCCGACTCGAAGAGAAGAACTTTTTTCCCGGCTCTAACCAGCTCGTCGGCAAGGAGAATGCCATTTGGGCCAGCTCCAATAATCGCAATATCGTGTGTGATTCCAGCTAAGGATTCGATAGTTGACTCCGGGGCACTTAGAGGATGATTCTCTAGATTCACTTATCTGACCTACTTTGATTTTAGGTGAGTTTTCTTGCCCATATAGTACGTTGAGTCCGATCCAATAGTCAGTTCTTTGGATTTCTTGAAGTTAGCGCTAGAACCTAGATTCTATTGTATTCTCCCAGCAACCTAATGACGAGGCACTTAGTTCTCGAACTTTGGGCTAAAGCTCGATGTAGTAAATCAGTACTTGTATTCGAAAGAGTATGATGGAAAATAAGTCAGAATTTCAGGATTTTTTGAATTGACGTTATAACGACAGTTTAGCTTGAGAGGATTTGATGAATATGGAAAAGACTGTGTTTGCGATAGGGCGAATCTCTATACTTTGTCCGACACGAAATCGTCCTGCAAATGTTAAGAAGCTCGTTGATTCTGCGCGTAGGTTGGCCAATGCGCCTGAGGATTTGGAGTTTCTTTTCTATGTAGATTTGGATGACGAGTCGTTTCCATTAATTGAGAATGTTCGTGTGATCCATGGGCCTAGAGTGTGGATCTCAAATGCACAGAATACTCTTTACTCTTTTGCCACAGGTGAAATCCTCATGACTGCAGGAGATGATATGGAGTTTTTAACTCCAGGATGGGATGACTTGGTACGCGAGACATTCCAGAAGATTCCTGATCGGATAGCTTTGGTTTTTGGAAATGACCTGGCTACACATACTGGCAAAATTGCCGTCCATGGTTTCTTTCACCGAAGATGGGTAGAGGTTCTTGGTACATGGGTTCAACCTGGTCGAGGCAGTTTATGGGATTTGTGGAGCACAGACGTTGCCAAGAAACTAAACCGATTTTTCTATCTTGAGAATCTCTTGATAAAGCATGTTCACTACCGACAAGGAGCGAAAGAAGCGGCTTTTGATGCAACTTATCAGTACGTATACTCCAACAACTCGTCATTTGACCCGATGAAGACATATAAATTACTCGAACGTGAAAGAAGGATTGACGCAATTCTGCTGTCAGAAGCGATGAATTCTAATCTCCCCATGGATAGAAAATATCTATTGGCTTCGTTCGCCCAAAGATTGTTTGACAAGAAGTTGACAAAGATACAATCTAGGAAATTGTTGACGCAAACAAATGTTGATTTTTTGTTAATCCCATTTAGAAGAGCTTACCTGCGTTTACTTAATAAACTTTAAGCCAGTCTCTTCCTAAAGTTTCTAATCTGAGCCGTAAGCCAACTATCTCCAGCAATTGTGTTTTCATCGATAACTAGTTGGTATAGCCTTTCGGCCCAAACTGTTTTTTTTGCTGGAATTATTCCATCGTACCTTTGGGAATATTTCATCCAACGAGGCATTTTCCCACTCGTGTGTTCACTACGAATGTCATTAAAACCTTTATTGTCAGAAAATCTTCTAGTTGGCGCAAGATTCCTAAAGTCGTGCCGAAAGCACATGAATTGAAATTGAATATCCCAAGTTGATTTTGGGCTTTCACTAACTCTTGAGAATCTCCCATACCAAACAGCCTTCTGATGTTGACTAAGGCTTCTCCACGTCAAGGAATTTGAGAGCATTGGCTTGATGTCTAAATGTCTAATGTACAAATCATACTTATCCCAAATTTCTTTACTCACAGCCCAACCCCAGCAACTGAAGTATCTTGTCTCTCTCCATCGAACTGCATTTAGGTTCAGACGACCTTTACCAATCGCAGAGAAGGCAGAAACTGCAGCAATTCCTGGATATCTCTGAGATAGTTCAATTCCATTAAGCATGTTTTTGTAGAAATTTGGACCAACACTTATGTCATCTTCGATGACTATTACATGGGAGTTGGTTTTCAGAATCCGAGAAATGGCTCCGACTACATGATCACAAAGTCCGAGATTAATGCTGTGCGCTTTAATCTCGTATTCCTTTCCCTTTAGAATTTCATCTGCCGCAGTTCGAACTTCTGTTAGCTCCCGTAATGTCATTCCTTCTCCATCAATCGAGATTGTAAGATGGCCTGTTTCTTGAGCGGCCAATTCTTGAAAACGATTGATCAGATGTTCGGGTCTGTTAAAGCCCAGAAGCAGTATTGGAACATTTGAAGGGGAACTTTCGACTTTAGTCACGACCGCAGTCTAATATGTTCGGCATGGACAATCTCTCTGGGGATAAGTTTGACTTTATCATCATCGGTTCTGGCATCATCGGGATTTCGATTGGGATTGGACTGCTTGAATCTTCCCCACACCGTACAGTATTGATCCAGGAGAAGGAATTAGAGCCTGCAAGTCATGCAAGCGGCCGAAATTCAGGAGTGTTGCATGCTGGATTCTATTACACCCCCGATTCATTGAAGGCAAGGTTTTGTCGTCTTGGCAATGCAGAGATTTCGCGACTTTGCCTGGAAAATGACATTCCTCTGTTGCGCACTGGAAAAGTTGTAGTGTCTCAAAGCGATCTTGAAGATCAAACACTGGAGACCCTCCATTCAAGAGGCATCAAGAATGGAGTTGATGTTGAACTGCTCGACGCTAAGCAATTGAATAGATTTGAGCCACTTGCAAACACAAACCAATTCTTCTTATGGTCGCCGACTACGTCGATCGCCGATGTTACATCGGTGAATAAAGTTTTATTGTCCAAATTTCTCAAATTGGGAGGAAAAATCCAATTTGGTGCTCCTGTTCAGTTACAGATTCTCGGTAGAGAGATAAGCAGTTTGACCGGACCGCAGGCAAATTTCTACATAAATGCTGCTGGAGCCGGATCGATTAAGGTCGCACACTCAATCGGTGCCGCAAAAGAATATTCGCTTCTTCCATTCCTTGGGCTTTACTACATCAACAGAAAACTACAACAAAATCCAACGAAGTTGGTATACCCAGTTCCACATCCGACAAATGCATTCCTGGGTATTCATACTACAAAAACCCTTGACGGATATACAAAAATTGGGCCGACTGCAATTCCGATTCTAGGAATTGAACAATACGATGCAAAAGGTTTTTCAAATGCTACTGAAATTGGTCAGGTTTTAAAGAGCTTAAGAAGCATGGTGGGAAGAAACCTCTTTAAGACTGTTAGCATGTTAACGAAAGAATCCAGAAATTACTCAAAAAATGTAGTGCTTTCAAAAGCTAGCGCCTTAGTGCCCTCCTTGATGTCAACTAAAGGTTGGGAAAAATACCCCTCTGGAATCAGGGCCCAACTAGTTCATATGACTACTGGGGAGCTTGAGCAAGATTTTGTTGTGAGGTATCACAATAACTCAATTCACATTCTCAACGCAGTATCTCCTGGCTGGACAAGCGCTCTACCATTTGGCCGATGGATTGCATTGAAGGTCCAGGAAGCGTTAGGTTAAGAAATCTTGATCTTGAGAGTCAAGCCAACTTTCACCAATATATGCGTGTTGATTAACCTTATTATGATCAATTAAAAAATGTTTATGATTTCTGAAAAATGCCCAGAATAAATCTTGCTTCTCGCTGTTTTGCAACTTTGGTTCATCTTGAGCGAAAAACAAATTGTAAAACTCTTTGCATGCTACCTCAATTTCCAGAGGTGACATCTCTTGAATCTCAATCTCGTTCTCGACATATTCATTGTAAGTGTTGAAAGTCGAGTCTAGATGCTCACTAAGTGTCAATTGCTTTCTGGACTTTACGTTTGACAAATGTTTTGGAAACCAGAGCACTCTAGCGAACGACCATACTCCATATAACGGCAAAGCATTTAGCATTAACACCGGAATGTTATTAATAGGACCAAGCAAATCAGGCCCCGTCCCAGTAGAAATGATTCCTTGGCACCTGGAAAACAGCCAAATATCTAAAAAAGGTGATTTTTGCGCAGAAAATGCATAGTCAAAAAAGGATTTGTGTCGAATGACTAATGGGCTTCTCATTTTGATCCCCATGCGAATTACAAAGAATCCTTGAGTCAAGAGGAATTCTACGCCAAGCCTGTAATTCTCTATGTTTGAATCTCGAAATTTAGTGAATTCCCATGTCTTGCTCTCTGAGTTCTCTCCATAGTTGTAAAAAGCAGAATCTCTAACTAGTAGGCAAATGATTGGTTGGTTGTCTTGCCAACCAATACTGCGAAGCCATTCTCGTGCAGTTTCTTCCTCGGTTTTTGTAAAATCAAAACCTTTTACTCTTTCAACGTCCAAGCGTGCCAAGAATCTACCTGCGTTCGCAGTACTCACATCCTTGTACTTCGCTGAATTAGGCAGCAGTTCTTGTGCATGGGCAATCGCTTTACCTATCTTGCTAATACTTAAACTTTGCCTTACCTTGTGCTCAAGAAAACTGTTAATTGTTGGCATTGACCGAAAGTAGTAAAGGCGAATCGTAGGCCTTCGGATTGCTTTATTGATTTTCTTTCTTGATTCCATCAGATGAATCTGCTCGACAGACTCGCTAATAAAATGACCAATATACCCAGACCGAATACCAACAGTCTTTACAAGTATAATTGGGCTAATAATCCGAATAATAATCGCTGCTGGGAACGACCAAAGAAGTTGCAGCTTTCTCATCTTTTAGATTCTTTCTTGTAGAAACTGGACTACTATAACGTTACACCTGACTATCTAAGGATGACGCAGAATGGGGAATTTAACCATGTCTTTTAAGGATTTGAATACATATGCTGCTCGTGTTTCAAATGGAATCGCTCTGATTGATGAGACCGAATTTGCAAATCTAATGCGAGAGTTAACAAGAATCTCTCAACTTGGAGGAACTGTTTTTGTTGCAGGAAATGGTGGTAGTTTCGCGACGGCCACCCATTTTGTAACAGATTTATGCAAGAGATCAAATTCGAGTAAGTTGATGGCTTTTGTACTTGGAGCAAATCAAAGCCTTCTCACGATGATTGGAAATGACTTGGGTTTCGAGCAAATATTCAGCGAAGAACTCGGCATACACGGGTCCGAGAGTGACTTATTAATTCTTTTATCTGCTTCTGGGAATTCTGAAAATTTGCTTTTTGCCGCTGAGGTGGCGAAGAAAATGAAGATTAAGGTTGTCGGGGTAACTGGGTTTGATGGTGGTGAATTGGCTAAATTAGCAGATATCTCGATTCATACTCCAAGTCAGATGGGCGAGTATGCACTTGTTGAAGATGCGCATTCGATTGTTTGCCATTTCATTTCTGTCACACTCAGAAATGAAGAATTTTAGAAATACCAACTTCAAGATTGCTAATTGCTAAGTCAGGATTGAAAGCTATCAACCTTTCAAGGGAATATTTTCCTGTCGCTACGGCAATACTGGAAAATCCTGCGTTCTGAGCTGCTTGTATGTCTTTGGGTGTATCCCCAATTAGAATTACATCTTCTGTGGGCAATTTCAGTTGATTGCCCACTCGTTCGGCAAGCGAGTTTCTAGATTCGCGCGATTGTGCAGAGAATCTTAGTTCGGGCTTGAAATAGTCATCAAGGTTAGCTTGAGAAATTTTGAGTCTAGCTCTTTCCTTTGTATTCCCTGTAAGAATTCCGAGCTCGAAGTTCTTCGCAAGTAAGCATAAATTTTTCTTGTTTACTCCCACACAAGTTGCAATTGTAGCGCTCTGAAGTTTCTCAAGGTAAGCATTATCTAACTCCATAAAACAGTTCTCGAGATCGGGCTCGCTTACGTTGTTTGCATTAAGCGAATTGATGAGTACTAGAAGATCCCAGTCCGTTAACCCTGATGATTCCTCAGAGATTGGGAAATTTACGCATCCTCGAGACTTCATCACCGTGTAGTGCACTGGTTCAATTTGATTGGAACTTTCAATCAAGGTTCCATCGATATCAAAAAGAAGCACTCTTCTCAACTTCTGCCCTCGCTTACATTGTCCATTCGAATCAGTCTATTTCCTCAATGCCCAATTATTCTCTGCCTGTCATCATTTTTCTACAGCAGGTCTCTGACCAAGAGATGTTTATCAGGTATTGTTCCTTCTGAGATTACAGAGATTTAGGGGATTTTGCGTGCGGTGTTTAGTCACAGGTGGAGCAGGATTTATCGGTAGCCATCTGGTAGATGCCCTGATAAAGAATGGTCACCATGTGTCTGTTGTTGATAATCTCAGTGTCGGACGGTTGAAGAATATTGAAAGACATTTGAGTTCCTCCGCGTTAGTTTTCCTAGAAGCTGATATCAGTGACCGAAGGTTTATAGATCAGCTTGATGGCGATTTTGATTGGGTTTTCCACTTAGCTGCACTTGCTGACATAGTTCCATCTATTGAAAGTCCTTCCAAATATTTTGACGCAAATGTTTTGGGAACTCTAAATGTTGCCGAATTCGCAAGATCTAGATCTATCAAGAAGTTTGTTTATGCCGCGTCATCATCTTGTTATGGAATTCCAGACAAATTTCCTACACCAGAGAATTCAAAAATAGACCCGCGGTACCCTTATGCTTTGACAAAATATCTTGCTGAAGAAATGCTCCTACATTGGAACCAAGTTTATGACTTGCCGGTAATAAGTTTAAGGTTTTTTAATGTATACGGTCCTCGAGCTAGAACTTCTGGGACATATGGTGCGGTTTTTGGAGTATTCCTGGCACAAAAACTCGCAGGGAAACCTATGACAATTGTTGGTGATGGAAACCAAACACGTGATTTCACTTATGTTACTGATGTTTGCGACGCATTGATTATGGCTGCGAATGCAGCAACCACTGGTCAAATTTATAATATCGGTTCAGGGTCTACTAACTCAGTAAACACCTTGGTTGAGCTAATTGGGGGATCAAAGGTATACATCCCAAAAAGACCTGGTGAGCCAGACTGTACTTATGCAGACATCTCAAAAATTAAAGCGGAACTCGGATGGAGCCCAAGTGTGTCACTGGTCGAAGGAGTAACCCAGATGTTGAATGTAATTGATGAATGGAGAGATGCTCCAGTTTGGGATGAAAATAAAATTGAACAAGCCACAAAGAAATGGTTTGAGTACTTAGGATGACATCTCAGAACATATCTGCTTCAAAAATTCTCCCATGGGAGGATGTGCACAAGATTATGGAAGGTGCAAAAGCCTCGAATAAGAAGATTGTGCATTGCCATGGAGTTTTTGACCTTCTGCATCCAGGACATGTAAAACATTTTCTTGCAGCTAAGAAAATGGGCGACATACTTATCGTATCAATTACGGCAGATAAACATGTAAATAAGGGGCCTGGCAGACCTCTATTTGGGGAATTGATTCGCGCAGAGACCATCGCTTCAATAGAGGCGGTTGATTATGTCTTTGTGTCAGATTATCCAACGGCAATTGAGGCCATAAAGGAAATTAAACCTAACTTCTATGTCAAAGGAAGTGATTATCAGATTGCCAGTGACGATGTTACTGGCATGATTGTTTTAGAAAAGGAAACCGTCGAGTCGTTTGGTGGGCAGATCTCATTTACAAATGAGATTACATCCAGTAGTTCGAAATTGATAAACCAGTTTTTTTCAAAGCTGTCTGCCGACGCACAGGGTTGGCTCAACGAATTTAAGGAAAAATCAGGATTTGAGCGCAGTGTTTTTTGGTTAGAAAAGATAGAAAGTTTAAATGTCTTGGTGCTTGGCGAGATAATCATTGATCGGTATACAGAATGTACTCCGCTGGCAAAATCTAGTAAAGATCCAATACTTGCCTTTCAGCGGCAACAGTCGCTCAGCTATCCGGGAGGAGTTCTCACCATAGCTAATAACTGCAAAGGCTGGGGTAGTAACGTAAGTGTAATCTCCTTTGTAAAGTCTAAGTGTTCAGAGTTTAAGCAGATTCAAATCAAAGTTGACCCAGGAGTCTTGTTGGACTTGGTGGCCGTAGAGGACAGACCGACAATTTTGAAGCATCGGTTTGTAGATTCGGCTTCTTCAACAAGAATTTTTGAGTACTACGACTTTCTAGATAAACCTTTAAGTGATCGAGATAAAAGTCTAATTCTGGAAAAGGTTGATCAGAGAATTGGCTCGGCTGACGTTGTAATTTTGGCAGATTATGGACACGGATTATTCTCAAAGGAATTGATTTTGAAATTAGAAAATCAGGCTGATTTTCTCGCAGTTAATACTCAGGCCAATGCGGGAAATAGGGGATACAACACGATTTCGAAATACAGTTCTGCAGACTTGCTTTCCTTAAATGGTTCAGAATTACAGCTAGAGCTTAGAGACAAGAATCCGGATTATTTGTCCTTGGTACCTAAACTGATGAATGAAAAGAAATCGACTCGAGCAATCCTTACTCTGGGAGGCGATGGCATGATGGTATTCGATAGGTCGGGTGAGTACCTCCGTATCCCCGCTTTAGCTACGAGAATCGTAGATAAAGTGGGTGCTGGAGATTCGGTGTTGGCTATTTCCTCATTACTAACGGCATTAAAGGCACCTATGGATGTCCTGGGATTTATAGCGAGTTTGGTTGCTGCTCATGAAATCTCGCAGCTTGGGCATCAGTCTGGTCTCACGATAAATGATCTTAAGAAACACGCAAAGTCAATTCTAGGATAGGGGTGACATGACAAATCGAAAGGTTATTGTCTTTGGTGGAGGTGGTTATGTTGGTTCTATTCTCGTCCCCAAACTTTTGCAGACAGGGGTTAAAGTCACAGCTTTCGATACATTTTGGTACGGGACGGATGTCTTCTCGCAATCAACAATCTCACACCCAAACCTAATGTTAGTTCAGGGAGATATCCGAGATATCAATGCCGTCAATTCTGCATTACAGGGAGTTACCGACGTAATTCATCTAGCCTGTATTTCCAATGATCCCTCTTTTGATCTAAACCCCGAACTTGGCAAATCAATTAATTTGGACTCTTTTCGCCCATTAGTCGAAGCATCAAAGAAAGCTGGCGTAGAAAGATTTATTTATGCCTCCTCATCCTCTGTTTACGGAGTTAAATCTGAAGAACGCGTAACGGAAGATCTCTCCTTGGAGCCCTTGACAGACTACTCAATTTTCAAGGCAGCCTGTGAAGTCACACTTCTCGAATTAGCCTCGAATGATTTCGTATGCACAGTTTTGCGGCCGGCGACAGTTTGTGGGGTTTCAACAAGACAGAGGTTTGATTTGTCTGTCAACATCTTGACAAATCATGCAATTAATAAAGGTAAGATCACAGTATTTGGCGGCTCGCAACACCGCCCTAATTTACACATTGAAGATATGGCAGATTCTTATATTCACGTACTCAATCAACCTCATAGCAAAGTGGCTTTCAAGATTTATAATGTAGGTGGCGAGAATCTCTCACTCGATGAGATAGCTGAGAAGGTTCAAGGAATAACGGGGGTAGCAGACATTGTGCATGAATCTACGAATGACCTGCGATCCTACAGAGTTGATTCATCCAAGATAGGTGAAGAACTTGGTTTTTATCCAAGAAGGACAGTTGAGAATGCAATTCAGGATTTAAGGACTGCTTTCAATGACCTAGCATTTCAAGACAGTTTGAATAGCTCGAAATACTTCAACATTAAGAGGATGCAAGAATTGAATATGAAATAGTGGCTAGAATGACGAGCATTGGGTTTGACCTGGATAACACCATCATTAACTACGATTTGAGTGCTCAGAAGTATGGTCAAAAAATTGGTATTGAGGGTGTCCGTTCCGTCAGTGAGCTAAAAAGCAAGCTGAAGGATGGGAAACTGGCTGTTGATGAGTGGACTAGAGCCCAATCGTGGATTTACGGAGAAGGGCTTGCGCATGCAACTGTTCAACGTGATTTTCTACCCTTATTGGAACAGTTGGCTGATAGGGAATATTCTGTTTATGTTGTTAGCCATAAAACACAATTTGGACCGATTCAATTTGGCTCAGTCCCTTTTGTTGAATTTACACTGAAATGGCTTAACAATTCATCTCTCGGTTCAATTCTTGAAAAGAATGTCAATCTCTTCTTCGAGGAAACTCGAAGGTTAAAGGTTCAGCGCATTAGTCAGCTCAGCCTAGATTTCTTCGTTGATGATTTGGTTGAAGTGATTAACGATAAATACTTTCCAGAACACACAATTGGCATCCTTTACGGCGATTCTCCACTAGGACCGAAAGAACCCCAGCGCGTAATTCAAAATTTCTCCCAACTCTTCAATATTGTGGCCGCCAGTGAATAGTTACCTCCAAAAATCTCCTATCCCTCTGAAAGGTATCCTTGGAGAAATCAAAGGTGGGAATAGCATTGTCTATCGGTGTTTGGCTGAAGACTCAAAAATCTATGCTATTAAAGTATTACATGGAGCTAAAGAACGACGAGATTCTGCCATTCTTAGGCAAATGGCGGCGGCAAAGGCGCTTGAGGGAAGCACGATTAACCACCCTGCTTTAATTGGAGTCAATGCACAGGATTCCCTCCTTGTTTTTGAATGGATTGAAGGATTCCACCCTATTTCCTCAATGGATCTTGCTCGAGAAATCATTCGTGTGGCCTCAGCACTCAAGGAAATCCATTCTCAAGGTTCAGGGTTTGTTCTAGCCACTGATGCCTTGCAAAATTTTGCAATCGAAATTATGAACATTGAATCTCGTCACATGGCATTGCAACAATCTTTTCCTGAAGAGATATTCCAAATTTGGTCTGCAGAGTTGCTTAGTCGACTAGACAGAATAAAACAAAATCATTCTGATCTGCAGTTTGAACTAGATACTTTGAGTTTTTCGGATTTTGGGAGTCATAACATTCTTGAGTCAAACAACAAATACTATTTCTTAGATTCAGAATTCTTTGGGTCTGATAGTTCGTATAAGCTGCTCGCAGACATCATCTTGCACCCTCAAAATAACTTTTCACTTGACGCTAACCTGCTACTTGTGGATAACATATCTAAGATTTTTCATCTGGAGGAATCGAAATTGAGAATAGTCTTGATGCTCCTGTCTCTTAAGTGGTCTACGATCGCATTCAAACGATTTAGTACTGTTAGCATTAAGGGCATGAATCACGCTTCTCGCAAGCTAGCTATGGGTTATTTTACAGTTTTTGATAAGGTGGCAGAAAGTGAACTTCGGGGTGGGCTTTCGGCAATCCATGAGAACATGATGAATTTGAGGACAAGATGAGCCCTGCCGATTTCTTTCTGGATGAAACTGGAAAAGCCCTTCGGCTTTCAGTCTTGGATGCTTTACAAGAGGGCGGTCGCGGTCATTTAGGCCCAGCTTTTTCGATTATCGATATTGTGCGTGTGCTTTACGCTGATGTGATGACACATGATTCTGTTCGACCAAATTACGACCTTAGAGATAGATTTATTCTGAGTAAAGGTCACGGGTGTTTGGCTTTATATGCAGTTTTATCGCATCATGGTTACTTTCCTCAAGAGGTACTCTCAACTTTTTGTAAATATGATTCGCCACTCGGTGGCCACCCTGAGAGTGCAACAACGCCAGGGATTGAGTTTTCAACGGGCTCCCTTGGTCATGGGCTTTCAGTTGCAGTAGGAATCGCTCTTGCTGCTCGCATCCGCGGGGAATTTTGGAGAACTTTTGTGTTACTGGGGGATGGTGAGATAAACGAGGGATCAGTGTGGGAGGCGGCATTACATGCGGCTAAACACAAGCTTGCATCGCTCTATGTAATTATTGATTTCAACAAAATGCAGGCCTCTGGAAACTCGGCCGAGATTCTGGACTTAAATCCTTTAGCTGAAAAGTGGAAATCTTTCGGATTCGAAGTATGTGAAATCGATGGCCATGATCTTGGACAAATTCGAGGTGCTTTAAGCCTAGACAATTCAGCAGGTTCACCCCGGCTCGTCATTGCGCATACAACTAAAGGTAAGGGGATTCCTAGCATTGAAAACTCTTCCGAGTGGCACCACAAGGCTAAAATTCAGGCTTCTGAAATCGAGCTGTTAGCAAATGAATTGATGGACCAATGAGGCAAACAGCACTCAATACCGTTCATGAATTGGCTCAGGGCGATCCTCGCGTAGTGTTCATTGGGTCAGACTTAGGTAGTGGGACTTTAGAGAAGATGAAAGTTGAAATACCTTCAAGATTCTTCATGGAAGGTATTTCAGAGCAGTACTTAATTGGAATGGCTGCTGGGTTAGCAAAAGAGGGCTTCATACCTTACTTGAATACAATCTCAACCTTTTTCACCCGAAGAGCTTTTGAACAAATCGCAATAGATTTAGCTTTGCACAAACTGCCAGTCAGAATATTGGCCAGCGGAGGCGGAATGGTCTATGCGCCCCTTGGCCCCACTCACACCTCAATTGAGGATTTTGCCCTCATGCAAGCGATTCCTGGGCTCAAAGTTTTTTCACCGGCCGATAGCATCGAGATGAAAAGTTTATTGGTTGAGACTCTAGAAGATCCGGAGCCTATTTACATTAGATTTGGCAAAGGTGGTGAACCTGTTGTTACAGAAAAGGACTCCAGCTCAATCTACATGCCCAAGATTTTTGGACAACAAGGCGCAGAGGTATTGATATGTACCACAGGTGTTGTGTTACAAAATGCGCTGAGTGCGCAAGATATTTTGAACCGTGAGGGGATCCCCGTTGAAGTCTGGCACTTTCCATACTTGGGCGGAACCTCGCACTCCATAGTCATGAATCGATACCACGAGTTCAGGCACATACTGGTGGCTGAAGAACACATTCCAGTTGGTGGGCTTTTTACTAACCTTCTACATTTGTTTAATCAAGAAAAGCTTGATGCGAGAGTGCTGAACCAGATTTCTTTGCCGTTTCATTTCTCACATAAGTATGGCAACCAAGCTGCGCACCTTACCGTCAATGCATTGGATGCCCTAGGCATATCGTCGCGTCTGATCGAGATTATCGGCAATAAACCGTAGAATTGCGACATGGGAAACTACATAGAAATCGTTACACCTTTACATAAAGCGACCAAACGGAACTACTTGGAACGGATGAACGATTCAAAGGTAGAAGCGATGATTGTTGCAAAGCAATACGGGCCCGAATACTGGGATGGAGATAGGAGATATGGATACGGGGGTTACAAATACATACCAGGGCGCTGGAAGCCAGTGGCGGAAGCTCTCATTAGTCGCTATCAACTTGACTCAAGTTCCAAGATTCTGGATGTGGGATGTGGGAAAGGTTTCTTGCTGTTAGAAATTCAACTGCTGGTACCAGGAATTTCGATAACTGGTTTTGATGTTTCTCAATATGGATTAGCAAATCTACACCCAAACCTTATCGCACATACATTTATCCACAGAGCCCAGGATCCTTACCCATTCCAGACTTCAGAATTTGATTTGGTCATTTCTCTTGGCACCCTTCACAATCTGCACATTTACGAGCTTGAGGTTGCAGTCAGTGAAATAGAACGGGTTGGTAAACAGGGTTACATCATGGTTGAAAGTTTCAGAAATGAACTCGAAATGTTCAATCTTGAATGCTGGGCGTTAACTGCCGAATCCATAATGGATGTTCAAGAGTGGGAATGGCTCTACCGTAAATTTGGCTACACTGGAGATTACGAATTTATTTATTTTGAGGACTGAGATGACGTTAGTAAGAACTACTGAGGCAGCAATACTTTGGAAGAACAATTCCCCACTTGTTGTGGATGAAATCGAATTACCTGATGCCCTACAGGTGGGTCAAGTGCTTGTCGAGTTAATATCTAGCGGTATTTGTGGGGCGCAAATAAATGAAATAGACGCAATTAAAGGTCCCGACAAGTTTCTTCCTCACTTACTTGGGCATGAAGGGTTCTGTAGAGTTTTGGACGTTGGCACAGGCGTAAAAAATATCAAGGGTGGCGACCTTGCAATTATGCATTGGCGTCCCGGTAAAGGGATCCAATCAGAGCCCCCCAATTACAAATGGCAAGGCAAGCCATTAAATGCTGGTTGGGTTACAACTTTCAATAAGCATGCGATCGTTTCTGAGAATAGGCTTACCAAAATATCGCCTCAAGCAACAGATAAACTAACGCTCCCCCTTCTGGGTTGTGCCTTAACAACAGCACTAGGGGTTCTCGAAAATGAAGCAAGTATTTCATTCCGAGATAGGTTGCTAATTTTTGGAGCAGGAGGAGTTGGATTAGCCCTAATTAAACTAGCGCGACACTTAGGAGTTTCTGACATTACTATCGTCGATTTAGACTCCAGCAAGTTGAAGTTGGCCAAACGTCTTGGAGCAACTTCAACAATTCTCTTTTCTAGCAAAGAAAATTGTGAGTCTCAGATTAGGGAACAATTTGTAAATTTTCTCCCTTCAGTTGCAATAGATACCTCTGGTCAAATAGCTTGTATCGAGCTCTGCTACGAGTTAAGTTCAAAAGATGCACGCGTTGTTTTAGTTGGAGTTCCTAGGGCAGGTGAGAAAATTTCTATTTACACACTTCCACTACACTTCGGTAAGACTATAAAAGGAACTGAAGGTGGTGGATCATTTCCGGATATTGATATCCCAGTCTTGCTTGATTTATTGGACAAGGGAAACCTAGAGCTTGACGACTTTCCTAGATCCTCTTACCCGTTAACTGAGATAAATACAGCATTGCGTGATCTTCGTAGTGGTTTTCCTGGCCGAATGGTTATCGATTTTGGAGCATAGAGCGCAGCTTTCTGATTTTGGCGTCGAAAAATCCTCTGGGGTATTTCACGCACATTCATGGAGCACAAAACTCCCATTCAATTTTGTTCAACTCTTACTGCGTAACTTAGAAGGCTCGAACCTATCGAAGCTGAGGTTCTGCGTTCATCCAAATCCGGATGAGATAATGCAAGTAACATACCTAGCATTTAAGGCTCCATACAAGGATAGAATCCACAAGCACCCAAATCGCCCTGAAGTTATTCTTCCACTCAGCGGTGAGGCAATACACAGCTGTTACGACAGTAGCGGCATTAAAATCTCGCAATCGCTGCTTACAGGGAATGACCTGAGTAGTCTTTCAACAGAAGTTGGGGTTTGGCACTCGCTTGAAATCATGACTCCTTTTTTTGTAATGATAGAAATTGGAAGTGGGCCGTTTAGGCCAGACTCCACAGTGTTTTCCTCAGAATTGTGAGTTTAGGTAACTTCTTTTTAGTCAAGCATCACCAATCCATTTGATGTGAGGAGTTGGACCGAAACTATTCCTGTTTGATTATCGTTCAGCTCTGGATCAATCCATTCAATACCTACTCCACCTAGAGAATTTAGAATTTCATCCTTGAACCAAGAATCTGTCAATTTGTCATGATCTGCGATTACAATTTTTTTGATCTCAGCTTTTGGCTCACCATTGCTGGAGGGATGGTTTGAAGAGAGCCATTCGATGAAGAACGGAAACTCGCGAGTCTCTGCAATTTCTCGAACCCCTATTTGCTTCCATCTAAGATCGGTTCCATTCGGCAATGTGCGGTTACCTTCTATTGCACTGCGTCCAAACTTAGATTCGATCAAGGAAATATTCTCCGTGCTGAATACCCATGTAAACCAGCCGCCACCCTCATTTGCTTTAATTGACACAGCCCGACCCCATGGGGTTTGTTCGGTTGCGGGGTGGTCAAGAGGGCAAACAACCTCGATGTACTGTCCGTTCTTTAAGGACACCGTGAAGTTTCGGGTTCCAAAACGGGGATGTATGCCTCCATCAACAAAAGTGCTTCCTAATCTTGCACCTAAACGTTGGACGGTGTCCGAAAGTTGGTCGTGCGAAGTTACATAAGAAACGTGGTCTAGGCGCATGGGTGAATTCTGCACTATCCAAGGGGGTGCT
>JACCDK010116349.1_pt1 | contig 37716 bp, 29 predicted proteins | sample 7445871 | NCBI WGS metagenome assembly JACCDK01 (sample SAMN15323436, study PRJNA562643) | freshwater metagenome | isolation source: river surface water | place: USA:Blue River Watershed | collected 2017-08-15 | reverse complement strand
ATTCTGAATGTGAATAACGCAATTTGCGACTCAGCAGAACCAGTATCGATCTTAGACTTTGCTTTCCCTTTTGATTCGAAAATCTCTTGTTTTACTTCGGGTGACAAATACATCTTTTACCAGTTTAAAGTGTTTGAAAAATTAATCCACAAAAGTACTTCTATTTATTCAGAAATGCAAATCAATTCGCACGTTGCCATTTCTGCTTCAGGCGCCCCCAAATAACTAAATAGTTATCTGCCTCGAATAGACGAGAATCATTCACAGCTATCTTTAGAAAGTATAATCCAATCAATCCCAGAATGGTATTCGATATCCAGGCGCCAATTTCCAAGAGCACCTTCCCTTCCTTGGCCATCTTATCGCCTTGTTGGCTCATAATATACATCAATATGAAAAAGGATACGGCTACAACAACGGGAACTCCGAAACCACCTTTCTTAATAATGGCTCCTAACGGTGCGCCGATAAGGAACATAACTAATATGGCAATGGATGTGGTGAATTTTCGATGCCATTCTAATCGTGTTTTCATCAACTTGTCTTGACGTGATTCCAAATTCACCCGATTAGTTTCCGCAAAAATTCCCATGTTATTGATTTGTTGGTCAACAACATCATACAAATCGCGATTTCGTTTTTTGGCTCCTGAATCAATTCTGGCGGCCACCCAATTCGATTTTTTCAAGTTCTTGTAAGAATTTAAAACCGGATGGAAGAAATAGATGAAATTGGGTCCACAGGCTTTAGGAAAACCATTTTTGATATTTCGAATGACTTGGCGGAGCGAATCTTCATCCTCATCTAGCTGCACATTACTCCGCATGATTTCGTGATGAGCAAACTGATTATCTTCCGTTTTATGCATGTCAAATGCTTCGAGCGACATGACGATTTTGCTCTTTTTGAATTCATGTAAGGCCAAATCGGTGGCATCCAGATTGCTTCCTCTGTCCGCATCCTCCACGTAGTCTTTACCATTAAATAGCTCAAAAATGAGGTATTTCTTATTTAGTATGGTATACATCTGCGCTGAATCTGCCAAGGTAACATGTCGGTTTCCATCATTATGTGTGTGATCATAAATGATCAGACTTTTCAGCGTTTTATTGTCGGCATATTTTTTAGCCACTTTGATCGAATAACCAGGAAGGTCGGAATAGAAAATTCCTTCTTTGATATTTAATGTCGTTTTCGTGGTTTTGATATCATACAATAAGCCCCACCCTTTCAAGTTGGCCCACGGCAAAGCCACATTATTAAACCAAAACATAAATATGCTTAAGCCAATGGCTGTGATAAAAATCGGCCGCATAATACGTGTGATGGATATTCCAGCACTTTTGAGCGCGGTTAATTCAAAATTCTCACCTAATTTTCCGAAGGTCATTAAGGAAGAAAGTAGGACGGAAAGAGGTAATGCAAGTGGAAGCGTAATGAGTGAAAAATAGAAGAATAGTTCGACATAGACGAAGAATCCAAGGTCTTTGCCGAAAAGGTCTGAGAAGTAAAAGAGTACTAATCGGAGTAAGAAAATAAATATTACAACCAGGGATGTAAGCGCAAAAGGCCCCCAAAATGCTTGTAATACAAGTTTGTCAATTTTACGCATACTAACTGCCGACGATTTCTTTTAGTTTATCTGTTAGGTAGTCCCATAATTCTTGAGCGTCTGCTGGACTTTTAAACGTCGAAGCGCTATCGTAAATTTTCAGATAGGTGGCGTTCGTCAATTCACTTACTTCAAGTTTAATTTCGATGATTGCACTCAAGGGAGCTTGATCTGATCCAGAAAAGTCAAATTTAACAGATTTGTTTACCTTGTTTTGAACCAGATGCCCTGAATGGGTTTCATTATCCCAATAGAAAAGGAATAATTCAGCATTTTTGACAGTAACTTTTTCCGCAAACCATTGTTGGAGCCCGGAAGCAGAACTGATGTAAGGATAAAGTACTTTTGGAGAGGCTTTTATCTCGTATTCGAATTCAAAATGCTGCTGTCCCATACGCCTAATTTATTGATATAAACAAAGGTAAACTATCTTACCTAATTCCCAAATCTGTCTCAAATTTAATAAGTATTCACAAAATATTTGTGACTCTAGTACCTTTCAATTACCTTTGCACCATGTTTTGGCGGGGTAGCTCAGATGGTTAGAGCGTTGGATTCATAACCCAAAGGTCGGCAGTTCGATTCTGCTCCCCGCTACTAAAAAAAAGACTTCACATTTGTGAGGTCTTTTTTTTTAGACGTTAGACGTTGGACTGTAGAGACGCGATACTTCGCGTCTATTTCAAAATGTCTATTTAAAAAAAAGACGCGAGGTATCGCGTCTCTAATGAATATCCTTATAGGCAACGACATCAACTCCAAATTTCCGTAAGAAATCGACACCTTCATCGGAGGCTAACCCTTTGTAAGCAGCGTAACTATTAAGATAAATAACACGCTTAATTTTCATGCTGTAGATAATGCGAGCGCATGAAATACAGGGTGAAAGCGTGACATAGATGGTAGAACCTTCTATAGATGCACCATTTTTGGAAGCGTAAAGAATGGCATTTTGCTCCGCATGCAAAGCTAGCGAGCAAGAACCTTTCGAGTCACGTGGACATCCACCCTCTTCGTGAAAATCTTCATCACAGTTGTGCGTACCTTGCGGTGGACCGTTATATCCGATTGAAATGATTCGGGTATCTTTAGTCAAAACCGCTCCTACTTGCGCACGCGTACAATGCGAGCGAAGCGCCAGTTTTTCAGCAAGTTCCATGTAGATGGAATCGAAGGTTGGTTTCATAATTGGACGTCAGACGTTGGACGCTGGACAGTATGTTATGAATCTAACGTCTAATGTCCAATGTCTATCGTCTAATTTTAATGGTGTACCCCGCCTTCGCCGTGCACGTGACCATGTGCAAGTTCTTCAGCAGTAGCTTCTCTTAGTTTGATAACTTTTCCGGTGAAAATTAATTCTTTTTCAGCCAATGGGTGGTTGAAATCCATCATGACATGATCGTCGCCGATTGAAACTACCAGGCCTTGCATGCGATTGCCTTGGTCGTCTGTCATGGGGATATAATTGCCAACTTTCAGGATATCGTCGGCCTTTTGTCCTTCGACTTCAAAGATGGATTTTGGTAATGATATGATGGCATTCGGATCGATGTTGCCATACGCATCCTCTGCTGCAATATTAAAATTAAAGGTATCTCCAGCTTTCAGGCCCATTAAATTAGCCTCAAAACTTTCAGGAAGTCCACTTAATCCGTGGATAAATACCATCGGTTCGTTTTCATCTACGATCTCAACGACGTCTGGTTGGCCATTTTCATCTGGGAAAGCAAGTTCGTACGAGATAAAAACAACTGAATTAGGTGCAATTTGCATGAAATGGATGTTTTGAATGAGGGGGTAAAGATAGGGAAAAGAGTTAAAAGTCGCTAGTAGTCAGTAATCAGTAGTCAGTAATCAGTAATCAGTTGTCAGTAATCAGTTGTCAGTAATCAGTTGTCAGTAATCAGAAGTTGGGACTCAGTTGTCAGTCATAAAAATTAATTATCTTTGAAAACAAAATTATAATTGTGTTACTAATTTGTTGACAACAGGTTACTGACAACTGACAACTGACTACTGATTACTGACAACTGCCCCACTGCAACAAATGCAAAAATCCCCTCAAGACGTACTTAAAGACATTAAAGCCAAGAAATTTGCGCCTATCTATGTAATCCATGGAGATGAGCCATTTTTTATTGACCAGGTGGCAGATGCGCTTGAAGATGGAATTTTGCGCGAGGACGAGAAAAGCTTTAATCAATTTGTGCTTTTTGGTAAAGATCAGACCATGGGTTCAGTGATTTCGTATGCTCGTCGGTACCCGATGATGGCTGAACGTCAAGTGATTATTGTCAAAGAAGCTAGTTTCTTGGAAGCTTTGGCAAAAGGAAAAGAGGCCAAAGGTAATGATGATCTCAAAGCTTGGGAAGATTATTGCGATAGGCCAACGGACTCTACGGTGTTAATTTTTACCATAAAAAATTTAGTTGCGGAGAAAGCAAAGGTGCTGGCTGTTGCTGAAAAGCACGGTGTTGTTGTTTGTTCTAAGAAGATTAAGGAAGATAAAGTAGGCGTTTGGTTAAAAGATTATTTAGCACAAAAAGGATTAAGTATTCAAGCCGCTTCGGTTGAATTAATGGTTTCATTTGTAGGGGCTGATTTGCAGCGCATGGCACATGAGGCTGATAAATTAGTAGTCAATTTGCCTCAAGGGGCAGAAGTAGGAGCTGAAGAAATCGAGCGATTCATCGGTATTAGCCGAGAATACAACATATTTGAGTTTCAGAATGCGCTTTCATCGCGCAACATCGCTAAAGCCCAAAAAATCGCCTTTTATTTTGCCGAAAACACGAAACAGAATCCAGTTCCGCCGATGTTGATCATGTTATTTAACTATTTCATGAAGGTGCTTCAAGTACACGATATGGGATCTATGTCGGACGCAGAGATTGCCAAACAAATTGGCGTTAATCCGTATTTCGTCCGGGATTATATGAATGCCAAACGTAATTACCCCCTTTCTAAAGTAGTTCGCGTCTTAGAAGCTATAAAAAATGCAGATCTAAAGGTTAAAGGAGTGATTGGTCAAGCCGTTTCAGAGCGTGACATCATTTTGGACTTAAGTTTCGAAATTTTACACCTTTAATCAATCGGTGTATAGTCGCTGGCTTTTATGTAGCCAATTTGCCCATCCTGAAAGCAAGTAACCCAAACGTCTTTGGTATTCCAATAATTAATGCGATTCCCTTTTTTCAAGATTTGTTTTACAGGTGCTGCCGCTGAAGCGAATTCCCGCAGGTAGGCTTTGTCGGTAGTTATGATGCCATAATGTAAGAATCCTGGGAAATTGGCATAAATAAGTACTAGCAAAAAATAGGCTAATAAATACGAGATTTGAACTTTTCGGATTCGTCTGCGTCGACGAAATTTTAGGATCAAAATGGTGACGCCGTATAGTCCTAGGATAAGTAAAATGCCTGTGATGTATGGGAAAAGAGCAAAGTAAATCCACTCTATTTGATCAATTAACGTGATTTCGTATCCCGTGAGGTTGTGCCTCGCTCCTATTTCTTCCAGTCTTTTGGCGATTGCGTATGAATTTTCTTTGGCGTGAATACTTGAAAGAAAGTATAATTCCCGGACGTAGTCATTCTTGGCCTTGGATATAAATGCCAATTTAAGTTTGATATTTTCGGATTCAGATAACGCTTTTGGTAGATTTAAACGGTATATTTTTTCCGCTTCTAGCAGTCGGTTCGCCTGAAATAAGGAATCTGCAGTCTTTATTTGCTTTCTATCTATTTGGCTATAAGCGGTTTGACAGAAGGCCAACAAAAAAAAAGAAAAATATATAATTTTATTTAGATGCCTTACTTGCATAATTCGAAAAACAGTCTTAGTTTTGCACCGCAATAAGGCAATAAAATGCCTCATATGCAAATGAGAGTCGGTCAGTGATCGAATCTCCTTTCGGTTCCAGAGTGAACCATTTTATATAACAAGCGCAAGCTTGATGATTCCGTAGCTCAGTTGGTAGAGCAATACACTTTTAATGTATGGGTCCTGGGTTCGAATCCCAGCGGGATCACTTCCAAAGAAAAAGCCTCAGAGAAATCTGAGGCTTTTTTTATGACTAAACCCGATCAAATCATTACCATTACGGAATCATCCATTGATTAGTGCCCGTCACATAATCAAAATAAGCTCGTCTATGCCCTGCATGATTCAACCATAACCAATCCATTGATTGAACTTGTATGGAGACAATTCCAAAATTCTGATAGCCAATTTCACTATCTTCCTGGCTAAAATTTTCCTGCTCAACATGTTCTGTTAATCCGCTTGTAGGGATATCTGAAAAGCTAGAAGGACTAATTGCTGATAAATAACATCTTCTACTAGAAAATGAGGTTTTTTGCCATGCCTCATTTGTGAGTTGATCCTGATGATGTAATACGGCTTTCCCCTTGATTCGCAACTGAATTCGTTCAGAAGCATCATAAAATAGAGCGCTTATAGATGGATTTATGTTCAATTCATCCCACTTCATGCTTCGAATATCCGTGTGAAAATGCAACGATTTTTCAGTCGAGTTTGCTTTCCTCAAAACCACCGTTCGCAAACTAACTTCTCCATGATGAAGAGTCCCCACACCCGGCGTATGAAAAGGACTTCTACTTTTTGTTGCACCTTCTATTAACCTGAGCCAACAATCCCTCTCCAAATCGCTTAATTGGTAGCTCATATTATTGAAGGTAATACATTCATTACTATTCATATTTTTTTCTGAAAACGATTAGTCAATTAAAACAATTTCATGCGTTAACCCAGTTAATTTGAGACTTGCATGGCCATTCACCATGACTGGTTTTACTGGCTTGCCATCAATCATCCATTGTTTATATGACTTATTTCCCGGACTGAAAATGATTGTCCAAGGTTTATTTTGATTCAAATGGAAATGAATTGACTTCGCTTTTCGATTCACTGAAATGGCCAATTGGTTATCCCCGATCGTTACGTTTTTGATAGATCCCCAAGTCAGAGAATCTGGCCAGGATGGATTCAATTGTATTATTTTTTTACTTGCTTCTGGTTGAATACCGAAAAATTGTTGAATAACAGGCAACTCAAACGCATAGCTGTTCCAAGCCTGAGTCATCATCCCATAATCAGGAGAAACCTCATAAATCGAACCTGGTAACGCAAATGAAAATGTGCGTAACATGCGATGAATTAAATCATAGGCAGCTTCTGGATGTCCATAATTATTCTCAGCTATCGCTTGTACCCCCGTGGGTAAGGTCATGACGGTTCCTGTATAGGTAAATTCGGACTGGCCCACCTTAGCAGCATATGATTCCGCCTTCTCTGAAGTAGATGAACGATCTATTCCCGTCACATACATGCCAAATTTATTACGAAACTTCTCAGCCGTTTTCAAGGCCACATTGGCTTTATCATAATCTGCTAATCCTGTTACCATCGGGGTATTGACTACCCAATTATGGTGAAGTACAAATCCTCGTTTGGTTGTATCCGGGTTTTGCTCGATGGATACCTTCAATGCTTTCAATTCCTCGACAGCCCAATCGTTCTTTAAGCTTTGGGCTCTTTCTATGGCATCGCTCGTCAGACGCAAAGCCTGAGATTTAGTGCCAAGAAAGTCGGCATAAGAATTTGAACCAGCTACCCAAAAGTCTTGATTAATCTTTACTCGCATCGCTTGATACGTATTCATATACTGATTAGCTAAATCACGTTTACCAAGTTCGTCAGCCATGTATGATGCGTCCAAAAATGCCTTGGCACTATAAGCCGCCACATCAATCATCTCGGAATCCAAGCCATGAATTTCCATCATACCATTGCCATCAGGAATTAAATTATGGTCTTTATCATTTTCTTTCAATAACCAGTTTAATCCTTTTTCAATGATCGGAAAATAAGATTTTAGGAATTCTTTATCACCTGTCCAGCTATATACTTTATAAATTAAAGAGGCAAATTGAGGCGTTTCATTGATATTTCCAGGATTGAATACCGAACCATTTGTGCTCACTTCGTGCACTATTCGTCCATTTCCATTCGTCTTTTCAGACAGTTTTGCAATTAGATCAATCGTACTGAAGGCGACATCTTTACGTCCTGACGAGATTAATCCTTGTAAGGAATAGGTCATGTCGCCCCCAAAAAACCAAGGATAATCAGGCATTCCTGCCGTGATACCTCGACCTATTCCATCTACATCATTGATTAACCAATCTGCATTATACTTAAGCCAACGGAGCGCTTGGGTCAATTTGGGATCTGAAAGTTTGATTTCAGAATTTAAAGCTAGTTTTTCGAATCGCTGCCTTTTTGCCATTACATAGCTAATTCCATTTGCTAATACGTTGGAACAAGTGGAAATCGCTGCTTCCCTAGAAATGGATGAACCACTAAATACAAAGCCTATCGTTTCTTTTTGATGGGCAGGAATTTGGAGTGTATAGGTTGATTTCGCTAATGCTGTGTTAGGCTTTGAACTATAACCCTGTATTTGTTTGATGGCCTGATGACTTGATCCCATGACCGCATACCAGTTGTTTAAACCATCTTTGGCAATTGTTCGATTGCTTTCAAATGACAAAAGATCCTGCGCGTCGATCATGCCTGTTCGTTCACCCAACCAAACAGGACGAAGATTTGAAATTGCTTCCATGGAAAATTGAACCACTTGATTTTGATTCGTCGTATTTTCAAGGACATATTCCACATAAACAGCCGCTTTTCCATCGGGCACAAATTGAAACCGACTGACCTGGATATGTTGTCCACCGTAGCGGTGTTCATTCGCAAACGGATAATTGATGAATTGATTCGCCTTATCTAGTTGGATTGTTTGATTGCCCAATTGATATGAGGCACTAAATCCGTCCCATAATTTGATTGGATGGGCCCAAATCCCTCCCATTTCATTTTTTACATGCCAACCTAGTGGAGGGAATGTTCCATCTTGATGGCCAACCATATAAAGTTTATCCCCAGCTGTATTGTAAGGACTCGCTAAATAGGCAGAATTACCTGAAATAGATTCAGATGATCGGATGATCTTAGAAATGCTCTTTTGGCCCAAAGCGCTAAATGCGAATAGCAAAAGAAATGGTGTTTTCATAGTTAAATCAAAGGTCAGAAATATATTGGCAAAAATATAATGCCTAGATAAGTTCCATAAAAAAGCCTCAGAGAAATCTGAGGCTTTCATTTTATTATTCTGGATGATAAACTCGTTCAGCTGCTTTTAGTACCTCTCCTTTATCCAGCGTCATCCGCTTGGTCTGTTGGGCCTGATATAATGCCCGTTGATCAGCAAAGTGTTTTGATTCAGGATGCGAACTTGCCCCAAATGTATTAACGGTCTCTATGAGAGGTAAACCTCCATCTTTGGGAAATTTCACAAAGCCGATATACGCATCCCCGCTATTCATTTTACGTTTAGATTCACCAAAGGGCTCCGACATCACCGCAGCTAAAACATCCGGCATTCCTGCTTGTGGCCAATCTTCATTCCCTCGTTTTAATCGCTGGAATTCACCTAATGTTACATCTAAACGGCCATAATGCTTCATTAAGAAATCATGGACATACTGACATAATTGAACTGCCTCTGTTTCTGATAGCGGATCTTTGGAACCGTTCGTTCTAAGTTTTGATGCGTGGTAATAGGCTATATTGTAATACAAGGCACCCACACTTTCGATATTTGTCACATGATCCCAAGTCTGAACTCCATGAATGATTGTAGCTAAGGCGGGATATTTTACAGCATCTAAGTTGAAAATTGCGGAGGCATCAAGCCCATAGGGGTACAAAATTTTGGTTGGCAATTGACGGTCAAATTTGATGCGTTTTAAGTCGGCCAAACTGATCTTATCGTAGCTATCGATTAAATCTTTCGCGCGCTGGCTCCGATTATTATGATAGGTTTCATAGCCATCGTATTTGTCAAATTTGGCAGGGTTTAAATTTCCCTCTGTATTTGTCGCTAAAAAGGGGGAATGATTAGTATTGAATAAATATCCACTCGCAGGATTCGTATATTGAGGCAAGGCGTCTAATGGCTTGAATGTCTCCCAAAGCGTTGCGCGTGTATTCCCTGGTAGCGTGGAGGCCCAATTGTATGTTGGATCTGCATTGCGGTAAGGCATCTTACCATTTGAGATGTAAAAGATGTTATCTGCTTTATCCGCATACATGATGTTGAACATGGGCAAATGATTCTGATTCAATGCAGCTTTAAATTCATTGAAATTTGTCGAACGATTCATCGCATACCATTGTTGGAGCGCACCAGCATCCAATAAAGCAGGTAGTCGGATGGAGAAATACTCCCCTTTAGGGGTTTTGACTGTAGGGCCATAGATTGACCGATAAGCCATTTTGCCCACAGAGAATGGAATGCCTTTGATGTTTAATTTGACTTTGCGTTTTTCTAAGGTCAACCATTCTCCATCTACTTTATATTGTCCTGGATGGTCTTTATCCGTTTGTAATTGATACACATCGATTTTATCTTGGAAGTTGACCGTATGCGCCCAGGCTAAATTCGGTGTCACCCCATGAAAAATCAAAGGTCCACCCGGGAACAATCCACCTAAAATATTCCAGCCTTCCTCACTCTGCACATGGGCTTCGTAGAAAGCGGTTGCGCCTTCAATGGGCTGGTGAGCATTAATAACAAGCATGGTCTCCCCTGACGCGGATTTGGTACTTTTTATAGCAAAGGCATTACTTCCTTCTCCTGTAAATCCAGGTAAGTGCGGAATGGATCCATCTAGAATTTTGGGTAATGTCTTATCCACACCACAGAAAATAGCCACCGAAAACATCGTTGTCGCAATGTAATCCTCTAAAGCAATGGGAAAGACATGTTTGTTCAATACTTCGGATGGATGGGCTTTTCCATAAGCTGAAAGCCCCTGAAGATAGCCTTGAACTAATTGAATGAAGGCAGGATCCATGGCTTTGATTTGTTGGTCGACCACTTCACGCGTATTCAATAGACCAAATACAAAATCAACCGGCGCCCCCTTTTTACCTAAATAGGTACTCAGCTTCCCTTTACCTGTCAAAATGAGTGTTTGGATCGTTTTGAAGTCATCTTCCGAATGAGCCCAAGCTAATCCGTAGGCAACTTCTGGATCTGTAGGTGCAAAAATGTGCGGCACGCCATAGGAATCGCGAGCGATCGTTATTTGATTGGTGCGAATGGTCGGAACTTCTCCGAATGCATTTGAAAATAAGCCAAGAAGGCAAATGAATACGAATAAAGGTTTTTTCATGGTTTGTCAAAAAGGCTTTTCAGTAGCGCGGATGTTCTGGCTACAGGGTTTGTACGTATTTCTTTTACATGTAAGGCTATTTCGTCAAAGATTCCTTGCAAAGCTTTTTCTGTGACATAATCCGCCAAATCTGGATTTGTTTTCTTATTGCTAAATGGAATGGATTGATAGGCCTTGTTCAATTGATCCCAATATTTGGTCGCCTGAACGGTGGCTAACGATGTTTGAATCGTAGGTTTGAATTCCTGCGCCAATGTTGCTTGCGTTTTGTTTCGTAAATATTCAGTTGCCGCGCTTTCATTTCCACGAAGTATCGAGATGCCATCAGATACCGTCATGTCTTTAATGGCCTGTATTAAGATGGGTGCTGCCGTTTTGCATGCGTCTTCTGCGGCGCGATTTAAGCTTAGAATGAATGCATCGGCTAATTGGTTTAAGCCAACGCTGCGTATGGTACTTTCTATTTTTTGTACTTCGGGTGGCATGGCGATTTTTCGAGCTGTATTTTTAAAAAAGCCATCGTGCTTGGATAATTCTGCGCATCCCTTTTCTGCTCCTAGCGTTAAGGCCTCTTTTAATCCAGCAGAAATGTCGGCGGAATTAAGTTGTTGGGGTTCGACCAATTTACCTGCCTTTTGAAGTATACCAGAGAGATTTTGTGCTTGCAGCTGCAGGCCACAGAGAAAAAAGAAGATTAATCGTAGATAGGTCATGTCTTTAAAATTAAGTCTTTTTTATTTTTATCGCTATATTTAACATTGAACAAGTAGCTAAGCCTCTATGAAATTAACCCTTACTTTATTCCTCGCTCTTTTTATCCCGTTTTTATCGTTTGCGCAGGCCGATAGTCTTTTTATTAAAAAGATGTCGGATGACATTATGCGTAACGGAAAAGCCTATGACTTGTTATATGAATTAACAAAAAAGATTGGAGGACGTTTGGCGGGTTCGCCTCAGGGCCAACAAGCAGCTGAATGGGGAAAACGAAATTTGGAGGCTCTTGGTCCGGATCGGGTATTTTTTCAATCACATAAAATGATGAATTGGAAGCGTGGGGGTACTGATTTTGCTTCTATCGTGGGAGTTAATGGAGAATCTCGCATCCAACCGTTAGCTGCATTAGCGTTAGGTAATTCGATGGGATCGAATGGCATGATTGAAGCGGAGGTGTTGGCGGTTGCCAACTTTGATGAATTAGAAAAAAGGAAAGATGAGGTTAAAGGAAAGATTGTTTATTTCCACAGTGTGTTTGACCTAACTAAAATTCAGACCTTTCGTGCTTATGGCGAAAGCGGTGTTTATCGTCGCTCGGGTGCATCTCGTGCGGCTAAATATGGTGCTTTGGGTATTATGATTCATTCTTTGAGTACAGCGCCAGATAATGCGCCTCATACAGGATCTATGGTTTATGACCCTGCTTATCTGAAAATTCCGGCTGTTGCCCTGGGACCAGATGATGCCAAAATGCTGTATGCCTTAGCTAAAAAAGGAAAGGTTCAAGTTCAGATGCAGACTTATGGTTATTTTTTGCCAGAATTTGAAGATCGGAATGTCGTGGCTGAAATCAAAGGTTCTGAGTTTCCGGATGAGTACATCACCTTAGGTGGACATTTAGACAGTTGGGACGTCAACGAAGGCGCGCATGACGACGGCGCCGGTGTCGTTCATACGATGGAGGTTTTACGTGTTTTAAAGGCCATGAATTATAAGCCAAAGCGTACGATTCGTTTTGTATTGTTTGCGAATGAGGAGAATGGTGTGCGTGGAGGCAATGAATATGCGAATCAGGCAAAATTGAATAATGAAAATCACATTTTCGCATTAGAGAGTGATGAGGGTGGTTTTACGCCACGGTCGATTGGGATTACGGCGCCTAAAGCTTCTTTTCAGAAATTTCAGTCATGGTCTACCCTCTTGAAACCTTATGGGACAGAGGTGACTTATGGAGGTAGCGGAACGGATATTGGGCCGTTGGCACGTGTGAATCCTTCGACCATTATCGCGGGTTTGGTCCCTGATAGTCAGCGTTATTTTGACCTGCATCATGCCAAGACCGATGTATTTGAAAATGTTAATAAGCGAGAATTACTTTTGGGAGCAGTAAATATAGCTGCCATTGTGTATTTAATAGATCAATATGGTGTTAATCCTTAATCGAATGAAGGCGATATTCTTATTTTTTGCGGTTACTTTTTGGGTGATTTTTTCAGCGCATGCAGCGCCTAAAAAGATATTGGTGTTTACCAAAAATGGTCCTGGTTATGTCCACGATAATATTCCTACTGCGGTGGCTTGCTTTCAAAGTCTCGGTAAGGCGCATCAAATTCAAGTGGATGTTTCGGATGATCCGGCCGTGTTTACAGAGTCAAATTTGGAGAAGTATCAGGCTTTGGTATTTACGAGTACCAACAATGATGTATTTGCTTCAGATGCGCAGCGATTGGCTTTTAGGCATTATGTGGAGGCCGGTGGTGGTTTTGTTGGCGTACATTCAGTTACCGGCACGGAGCGTAATTGGCCATGGTTTAAGATGATGGTAGGCGAAACGTTTTCGTGGCATGCGAAGTTTCAACCGTTCCGGGTCTTAAATATTGATGCGGCGCATCCGTCCATGCAAGGCGTTCCGATGCGCTGGGAAAAGGAGGATGAATGTTATTTTGGCAAAGAGTTATATCCAGGGATTCAGGTGTTAATGATGCATGATTTAAGCAGTTTGGACGGGAAGCAGGTTGATTTGGTCAACCAACATTCCGGTTCTTACAAAGGTTATTTTCCAGCGGTTTGGACGCAAAAATTTCAAGGAGGTCATGTCTGGGTGACGACGCTGGGGCATGATAAGGCCAATTATCAAGAACCGGTATATATCAATCACGTATGGCAGGGTTTGAAATTCGTACTCGATTCAGTGAAGAAAATTGATTATTCGAAGGCGCATTCGGTTCGGTATGATGAGGGAATATTTGTTCAATAAACTGATAAATAAGTTTTAATATCAGTTATTTCTAATCTCAATTTAATGTAGCAAATTATCTTGCTTGTGATAAAATTGTAGTTTGCATTTTGCAAACTATTTTATTACCTTGCAATGAAGATTTTTCTTAATAAAACAATTAAGTATTATTTATTGGCCTTTCCAGGTGCATCTAATGCATTGTTGGCATGGCAAAATGAATTCGAACTGTCTAATTTTTCAAATTTTAATGAATTAAAATCAGTTTATCGTTCTGCGAGTATTTTAGGTAGCCAGCGCGTAGTCTTTAATATTAAAGGGAATGATTATCGGTTAATTGTTTCTATGAATTTTAAACAAGGCGCATGTTACATCATATGGTTTGGAAACCATAAATCATATGATTTAATTAACGCAGAACGAATCCTATTTGATTCTCGCTTACTAAACTAAATTGACTATGGAATGGAAGGTATTAAAAACGGAAGAATCATATCAAATTGCAGCAAAACGCATGATTGAGATTTTTCATGTGGAGGAGGAAGGTCCTTTACTAGATGAATTAGAGTTATTAATTTTATTGATAAAAGACTACGATGATCGAAATCACCCTTTACCTAAACTCGATCCTATACAAACGATCCTAGTTAAAATGAATGAAATGGGAATCAAATCCAAGGATTTAGTTCCTTTGATTGGTTCTAAAGGGCATGTGTCTGCCGTACTTTCTGGTAAGCGGGAAATTACGTTGAAGATGGCTCAGCGATTGAAGGATTTTTTTCAGTTACCAGCGGAGGTGTTTATTTAATCAGTTGTAAACCTCCATCCCTTTTTCTAATCCCATTTTAATTTTCTCAACCAACTCTTTCGGTTCAAGTACTCGAATTTCTTGCGCATAGCGTAGAAAGAAGCTTTCAACTTCTTGGTCAATCTCCAAGTTTAGGTTTATGAGGACAGTAGACTCATTTGTTGGCCTGATTTCTTGTGACGCATGAATCGGGTATTTTTCGATGTAGTTTAACATCCAACTTTGATTCGAAAGCCGACAGCTTATTTTGCTAGCCTGTAGGTTTTTACTTCTAAATAAGCCCAAACAATCCTTGAAAAAGTCTGTTGGCCTAAAGTCAGGATGTATACGCAGTCGTGGTTGCTCTTGGATTGGATTAACTTGAATAATTCGATCTAACGCATATAATTGAAGTTTATCAAGCGAAACATGAATATGCGATTCATCGGCGTTTATTGGTTGAAAAAGGACGTACCAGCCGGTATACCAACCATTATTATATTCTTTAAGTAAAACGGGTAAACCGCGCGTTTGCTTTTGCTTGGAATTGGTGGCTAATCCTTGATGTGTGAAATTAACCACACGTTTGGCATAGATGTTTTCCAAAATAATGGGCATTAAATCTGCTCCAGAACGTTCACCGTCCTTGACTAATTCAATGGCTGACCACGGTAATACCTCGTGGTATTGGGATAAGGTATTTTCTAGCGCGATTGCCCGTAATTTATTAACAACCCCCTCACCTGCTCCACCAGCAAACAAATGCTTATTGGCCTCAATGGATGAAGCTATTTGCTGTAATTCACGATCCGAAAACGTTGGAAAAGCACTGATATCATCACGCACATATTGGTAATTACCCGTTGCACGTGAAAAACGGAGCAATTCGCCATAACTATCTTGAAGTGTTGGATAACGAGATTTTAACAACTCTTTTATTTCGCGAATATCTCGATTAAACGTTCGTTCGCTATAGCCAGTGATGTCATGTTCGTCCTTCAAAAAGGAAGAAACACTCGCCAAATTCACAGCAAACGCCTTTTGAAGAAATAAGCCATTTACTATTTTCAGTCGGTCCGTCGCTAACATCTTTTTTTTCTTAAAGCTATGAAATTCTTTGTTGACCGCCAAATGGTGGCGGTCAACTAGCCTAGCTTTGTACCAACAAAAAAGCAAAAATTATGATCACACAATCAATCAAATCGTTCATGGCCTGTTTAATGGTGGTATTTATTTTTAGTTATGTTAGTGAAGGAATTCTGTTGGCATTTGCGATGAAAAAATCTCGCAGTGCGAATTGGATAAAAATTGCACTAATCACTATTTTGTTCGTGAGCTGCTTAGCGTTCATTCTCGCTCCCTATCATTTATATGGTCAGACGGAAGCGGATGGGTTATTTACGCTCGCTTTTACCTTGTATGGCTTGGTCATGGCGATTGGAGGGGGGATACGTTTTTTAGACACTGGACGTCAGACATTAGACATTAGACATTGACAATTAATTCTAGCGTCTAAAGTCTAATGTCTAGCGTCTAGTTTGTGATTGCCTTCAACACAAAATACAATACCGAAGGACACATCAAACATCCTAAACCCGTATAAAAAGTAGCTGTCATCGCGCCATAGGGCACTAATTTGGGGTCTGTCGCGGCAAGGCCAGCCGCCGTTCCACTCGTGGTACCCATTAATCCACCGAAAACCATCGCAGATTTTGGGTTGTCTAGTCCAATGTATTTGGCTATTAAAGGTGTGCCTATCGTGACTAATATTGATTTAATCACACCAGCACCAATACTAATCGCAATGATATCTGAACTTGCACCTACGGCAGTGCCTGTTACAGGGCCAACCACAAATGTACAAGCGCCCGCTCCGATCGTCGCTAAACTCTCTGCATCTGTTATGCCAAAAGCATAGGCAAGCAATGCCCCACTGACAAAAGACAAGACAACACCTAAAAAGAGGGATAAGATGCCCACAAATCCAGTTTTCTTTATTACCGCAAAACTTGCGCCCATCGCAGTCGACACGATTGCATAATCACGAAATACCGGCCCGCCCATCATTTTAAAACCACTCAAACCGGGTATATCGGCAATTCCATTTTTTCCCTCTGTCCACACACCTGCTACATAGGCTAGTACCAAACCCGCAAATATCGCAATCGCCGAACCTGGTATTTTTTTACGAAATATGGTGTTTGAAATGCCTTCTGACGCAAACATGATGATTCCTGTGACTAAAAATGCCACCATCAATCCATTTTTATCGAGTAATGTGATGATATAGTCCATATTAGCGTTCATTTTTATTCGCCAAAATCGGCATGAATACCAAACAAATAATCACTGGAATTATACCTGCCAAAACAGCCAGCATGCCATTGGTAAAGGCGACGCGAACGTTTTGAATAGCCGACATCGCTACGATGATTGGGATGTACATTTTACTCCAAAAAACGATCCCCTCACCCATTTCAACATGAAATAGGTTTCGCTTTTCCAATTCATTTTGGGCAAGAATTAAAAATAACATGGCGAAACCTACGCCACCCACATTGGCTTCAATGCCCAATAAACGCCCTAGGGTTTCTCCTACTAATTGGCCTGTAATGAAACAACCGGCCAACAAGGCCACTCCACGTAATAACATATTAGTCTTCGATTAATTTGACAACATCTTTTTTAGTCACTTTTCCCATCGCATTTCTAGGTAATTCGTTTACAGCTAAGTATTTACGAGGAGTTTTGTAGGCAGGCATTTGCTCCCGCATCCACAAATTCAATGCTTTTTCATCGACTACCCCTTGCGTTACAATGGCCGCGGCAACTAATTCACCCCATTCATCATTAGGTAATCCTACCACAGAGCAATCTTTAATGCCCGGATATTGACGTAAAACCTCCTCAATCTCTAATGCAGATATTTTATATCCACCTGATTTAATGATATCCACGGAATTACGACCTAGAATTCGGTAGCCACCTAATTCGTCATGGGCGGCTATATCGCCGGTTTTAAACCAACCATCCTCCGTAAATGATTCTGCCGTCGATTCTGGTTTTTGCCAATATTCTTTAAATACATTCGCCCCTTTAACTTGAATTTCTCCTTCCTCCGATAAACGGACTGAAACACCTGGAAGCGGATAACCCACATGTCCCGCAACCCGAGGTCCATCATATGGATTGCTCAATGCCATACCAATTTCGGTCATGCCATAACGTTCCAAGAGTAAGTGTGTAGAAATTGATTGCCATCGTTCCATCACTGAAACGGGTAGCGCTGCAGATCCAGAAATCATTAATCTTAATTTGGCCAAGGCTTCAGTCAATTGTAATTGAACCGTTTCTGATTGCGATTCCCAATAATTAATGAGTTTAAAATAGATCGTTGGCACCGCCATAAATACATTAATTCGCTCCTCCGTAATGAGATCAAAAATTGCTTTTTCGCTGAAATTTGGCATAAATTCACACGTAGCCCCTGCCCATAAAGAACAGGAAACTACATTGACCACTCCGTGTACATGGTGTAAGGGAAGTACACAAACCGTTGAGTCTGCTGAAGTCCATTTCCACGCTTCAATCAAAGCACTTATTTGCGCATTTAGATTCGCATGGGTGCTGACAACACCTTTGGGTAAATTCGTTGTGCCGCTCGTATACAAAATCATCGCGCCACGAGAATCGTCGATTGCAGGTAAATTTTGAGCTTTATTACCTTCATTTTCGCCAAGAACAATGAAGCGACATCCTAATTCAGATGCCAAATTTTTCATGAGATCCTCAAATTCTGGTGAAACGACGAGGATACTCGCTCCCGAATTTTCGATGGTATATCTCAGCGATGGTATCGGATAACTCAAACAAAGCGGAACTACAATTCCTCCTGCCTGCCAAATCCCCCATTGCACTCGTACATAATCAAATCCTGGTTGCACCATAAAGGCTACTCGCGCTTCAGAAAGATCTTCAATTCCTGCTAAGAGCGTATAGGCAAATTCGTTCGATGCCTGATGTAATGCTGCGTAGGTGAATGTTTGGCCGTCAGATATGATGGCTGTTTTTTCCGCATAAGGACGGGAATTGGTAAATATGTTAATCATTAAATTAGACTTTGGACGCTTGCCATTATTTTATTTTTCTCTACTCTCACCTCTTACCTCTTACTTCTCACCTCTCTCCTCTCACCTCTCGATAGTCTATTTCTTGCCAAATTTCCACCCTCGGAATCCAAACCTCCTGTACAAATCGATTGTGAATGGGGTGATTTGAATATAAATCATAAGCTGCTTGGTCCTCAAAATCCATGCCTAACCCATGTGTGTATGGATTTGTTGCATTGAATTCGCTCAAGACTTTAAGATTCATCACACCAGGAATTTGAGCAAGTTTTCTAGCTTCAGCGATAAAATACGCTTGTTCTGCTTCAGATGTTTCTGATTTGAATTTTAAAAATACACTGTGGTGTAACATATTTTCAATTTTGTAGAGACGCGATACTTCGCGTCTAGGTTTAAATGAAGACGCGAAGTTTCGCGTCTCTACAGTCTAATCGCTATTTACTAGCGTCTAACATATTAGCCATGAAGCGCCAAGCACCTGGAACTCCTGCTGGCAACTCTCGGAAGAAAACAATTCCTGTATAAATAAATTGTCCTTTTCCATATTTAGTCGCTGCAATCGCACCGTTTTGTTGGCCTTCATCCGGATCCGAAAACCCAATCGGGAATTCATAGTGTGTATCCGTTGACTCTGCGTGATAAATACTTCGTTCTTGAATCCAGTTCTCAAAGTCGGCATCCGTAATCTTGTTCGGCGTTTGAAATAAGGGGTGCTCTGGCTTCAAAAATACAGGTTTTGCATCTTCACGCGTGATTCGGTTGCGGTTAACTGTTAATGGATAAGGAGCCATTGAACTTTTCATGGGTCCTAAGAAACTGGCTGTGTTATATTGAACTACATATTTTCCGCCATTTTCCACGTATTTCATTAATTCCGGATAGGCATTTTCTAGAAAATCCAACGTATTATACGCCCGAACACCAGTCAATATAGCATCGTAGCGCTGTAAATTCGCTAATTTCAAATCTGCCTCGCCCAAGAAATCTACCTGATAGCCCATTTGTTCTAAGGCTTCTGGAACTTTGTCACCGGCACCTTTAATGTAACCGATGCGCTGTCCCGTTTTCTTAAAGTCAATGTGTAAGACACTTAACTGAACGGGAGAAAAGTAACGCTGAATTGGAATATGTGGGTATTGAATCGTCTCCATTTGTAAGGAATCAATCCAATTTCCTGTCGATGTTTGATAAGCTAATTGCAATCCCAGGTTAAATTTACCCGCTTTGGCAAAATCACTTTCTTTAAACGAGATTGATACATCGCGCTTCTCCCCTTTTTTCAAGCCTTTTTCTAAGGCCAAAGTGCCCAAGATTTTACCTTCTTTGGTCTGAATCGACACATTACCTTTGCCAATTCGTCCCATAGCTTGAATACTAATCTGTGCCGATTTCGTCTCATTTGAGCCAATAGGTAGCAATAGTACCTGGTGATTAATGGTGAAAATACTGCGCGGCGTCACGGTGAGCGGTTGGCTTAATTCTCCCTTCACCGGATCTACCACCAATTCTTGAACGGGACGTGTGACTGAAATCCGTTGACCCGCCAATAAAAAGCTCACCTGCATCTCGTAGGAAGGATCAGCATCTGCTTGCCCAATTTTGGAAATGTCTTTGACTTTATAATGGCCAACAGCCTTAGTCTCAGCTATCCAGTAAGGTTGTGTAATCGCCTGATTGACAGGTATTTTGGTCGACCATTGTAATTTTTGATAGGCTTTGGCGTTACCTGCGAATGTCGTATCACGTCCAGCAAGTTTCAATTGAATCCCAGAAATAGACGTATTACTGCGCAGGATAAATTCTGCTTTCACAGCTAAGCTGTCCCCACGAGCAATTGTTCCTTGATTAGTCGTTGCCGCAAAATGGATACCAGCTGCTTGAATGATCCATGCGTCGATTTGCTTGATTTTTTTGGCTTGCCAAAAAGCATCTTTCGAATTCAATATCGATTTACGTAAATCTACCAGCGATGGAATGCTTGCACTTGGGTTTTCGGCATTATACTGAGCTATGATTTGATCGATTTGATTTTCAAGGTTAGAACCTATTTCCTTCCAGTGGTTTTCAACGCCATCCCATAAATTTGTTTGTGGGGCATCGCCTGCAAGCGTTGCAAAATATTCAGTTTGTTTACCATGATCTACCGCAAAGCCAAATCCCTGTGATTTATGTTGGCTTCTACTAAATGCCGCCATTTCCCCTGTACTTTGTCCGATACTGGGCAGGTAGTCACCAATTTCCACCTTAAATTGATCGGGTGCAATGGTTGAATTAGCTGATCCTGGGAAACGAAACGTGTTCCATAAAAGTCGCTTAGCTTGCCAAGGTTTGATTCCATTGACCAATTGCTCAGGAAAACGGTTCGGGTCCGCAGCTGCTTTATAGGCTTCAATTGCTAAGACTGCTGAAGCGGAATGGTGCCCATGTCCGGCACGAGAATCTGGTGGGAAACGGGTGAAAATGATGTCTGGGCGCATTTTACGTATGACCAGCACCAGATTCGACAGAATTAATTCTTTATTCCAAAACGATAATGCCTCTGTTGTTGATTTTGAAAAACCAAAATCAAAGGCTTGTGAGAAAAACTGATTGGCTCCATCAATTTTACGTGCCGCCAAAAGTTCCTGCGTACGAATTAATCCCAGCGGAATTCCTTGATCATCACCGATCAAATTTTGTCCACCATCACCACGTGTACATGCGAAATAATTCGTTTCCCAATGTTGCTGTTGCGCAAACCAAGTAAGTACATGCGTGCTTTCATCATCGGGATGAGCGGCCACGTGAAGCACAGTCCCCGTGTTTTTGATGCGTTTTAGGTCGTCCAGTAGGTTCTTTTGTGCCCAAGTGGCTGTACTGAACAAACAAGCAATTAGTAGATATTTTATCATGAGATTAAGTTTGAACGTGACCATGGTTCACGGTATTCACGAGCTAATAATGCTGTGGCTTCCGGATCATTTTTGATCGTTTTAGTGATTGGATCGTAGACAAGTGGTCGGCCTACACGCATCGAAATATTCGCAATGATACATGAAGCTGTCGAAATATGCCCCTCTTGAATATCTGCGATCGGTTTGGTGCCTTTGTCGATGGCAGCTAAGAAGTCCAACATGTGCAATCTAGTTGCTGGAGCTGCGTTCAATTCAATGCGATCTTCAGTTAAATCTTCCGGGTATTTCTCTTTTTCAAAAACACAATCGCCATGTAATTTTTGCCCTTTGGGATCTGTAGGCGTGAAATCGTATTTCATTTTACTCATTCGAAGCGTTCCTTTTTCGCCATAGATTGTTAAACCCCATGGGTATTCTGGATCCGGTGGCGTCCCCCAAGTGCGATGTTGCCAAACACAATTCAATCCATCATACTCAAATACCGCCGATTGTGTATCGGTGATATTCGATTTGCCTTCTTTTTGAACATAAATACCCCCTTCCGAACTGATGCGTTTAGGCCAACCGAGGTCTAGCATCCAACGAGCTGTATCAAACATGTGAATACACATATCGCCCATGATGCCGTTCCCATATTCATTGAACGTTCTCCACCAGCGTGTATGTGGTAATCCATCGTAAGGGCGCATAGGAGCCGGACCTGTCCACATTTCGTAATCAAAAAAGTCAGGAACAGCCTGAATTGGTGGATTTCCATTATTACGCATGTGGTAGTAGCAATACATTTCGACATGGGCGATTTTACCCAACATTCCTGTATCGATGATGTCTTTTTTGGCTTGAATCAAATGGGGTGTCGACTTGCGTTGCGTACCTACTTGAACCGTTTTGCCATATTTACGTGCAGCAGCGACCATCGCTTCTCCTTCCAATACATCAACTGAAATCGGTTTTTGAACATAGACGTTCGCGCCGGCCTTAACCGCGTCGACCATTTGTAAAGGATGCCAATGATCCGGGCTACCGATTAATACGATATCCAGCTGGTTTTCGGCTAAAAGCTTTTGGTAATTTCCGTAAAGACGAGGTGTTTTACGCGATTTTTGGCGAGCAGCAACCAGTTGGCCTGCTTGCGTCAACATATTTCTATCGGGATCACAAAGTGCGACAACTTCTACAGGAACGACTTGCATGAGTCTAAAAAGGTCGCTTTTCCCATACCATCCCGTGCCAATTAATCCCACACGGAGTGGTTTGGCAGGATTAACTAGATCTAAACCATACGCTCCAAAAGAGCTGAGCGCTAAACTTGCCGAGGCTCCCTTTAGGAAATGTCGGCGGTTAATGTTGAATGAGTTCATAGGTTGTCAGTTGTCAGTAATCAGTTGTCAGTAATCAGTATTCAGTTGTCAGTAGTCAGTAATCAGTAATTAGTTTGCCGTCTAGCGTCTAATAATATTGATATTACTCCTTCTTCCGGAACATCTACTGTCGCATGTTTACCGTTTAAATTGAGATTGGTATTTATTACTTTATTCGTTTCATTTTGTAAAATCACGGCAATTTTACCGTCAGGTCGTTTGGCGGCAGTGCCGTTAAGTCCAGTTGGTAATCCCTGTAAATCGATTCGAATGGAGCCTGTTGGAATAATCTTGGAGGCTTGACCGATGATGTAATAAGCTTGGTTTCGCGTGATTATTCCTTGCTTCGAAATGGTTAATGCTCCCTTGCACTCCGTACAGCCACCCGGTGTGACAGGTTCAAAGTTTTCATCATTCGCCAAATTCCATTCCAAAGCTGTTTTTGAGTGATTATTCATTGCCCCAATGATGACATTTTTGATATGCCACATATAATCTCCAGCAAAGTCTCCTTTGGATCCAGTCCATTGTTCCGTGAAATACAAAGCTTTATCGGGATGTGCTTTTTTGACAGTACTTAAAGCTGAAATATCTCCATTATATAGGTGAAAAGCTGATCCATCCACGTATTTACGTGTTTCGGGGTCATTTAAAATCTCAATGGGATATTCAGGTTTATCGCAATTATGATCGTAAATAATGATTTTAGTTTTCAGTTTGGCACGAACGAAAGCCGGCCCTAAATGATTCTTAATCCAATTGTTTTGTTGGCCCGCTGTCATCAACAAGCTTGGATTATTTCCGGGATGTAAAGGTTCATTTTGAGGCGTTAATGCCCAAATGGGCAAACCTTCTTGCTGCATCGCCTGAATATACTTAACTAAATATTGGGCATAAACGGCTTCAAAAGCGGGTGCTAATGAACCACCTTTGGTTGCCAGATTGTCCTTCATCCATGCGGGTGGTGACCAAGGTGTCGCCATTAATTTAATACCTGGTTGAATCGCTTTTATTTGTTTTAGGAGCGATATGAGTGATTTTTTTGCTTTGTTCAAGCTGAATTTTTGTAGCGATAGGTCGCCAGAGACATCATCGTAACTATAAGCTTCTCCATCTAAGTCAGTTGCTCCTACTCCTATTCGTAATACTGAAATGCCCATTTGGCCCGGTTTCGTACCGAATAATTCTTTCAATAATTCTGTACGCTTAGCGGGTGATAAAGCTTGAATGACATCTGCAGATCCGCCAGTTAAGGTATATCCAAATCCATCAATCGTCTGAAATGTATTTTGGAGTTGAATGGTAACTCCTGAAACTTGGCCTAATTGAAATGAAAGACTCGGACCTGCTTGCCACATCGATGCGCGCTTAGGAATAGAAACCCAGATTTGCGCGAGTAATCCATGACATAATCCCAGCAGCAACATGCTGCAGGTCAAAATCCGTTTCATAGTATAGGTTTATTTAGGTTTAAATATATTGATTTTTTTTTAAACTTGGTGTCCTGTCTAGTCGAGCTTTTCACTTAGGCCAAAAAAAATACCGCGATCTCCGCGGTATTTTTAATTGATATTTAGGCTTATTTTTTACGTTTATGCGCAGCCGCTTTATGATTAGAAACGGCTCTGTGCTCCTCTAATCCCACAATGGTGACAGATCCTCCTTCTCGCTCGTAATCATGTTTAAAATGTTCTAAGTTTTCCATTACGGAGTGATCAACTAATTGAGTTTTCGATAGGTCAATTGTCACGGGGAATGCTGGTGGAATTGCCTCTAATTTCCGTTTGATACCTAAGAAATTGGTAAATACTGCTGCTTCCGATATTTCAACTAAATAGGCATCATCTGTAAATGAAACCTCGGTAGGTACTTTGAATATGGAACCAATGGGTTTGCCATTGAATAAATTCACCAGAATTTCCGTTAGAATTCCAGCGCCAATACCCACTAATAAGTCAACGCCTAAGGTAAATAAGATTGTTACGATGAATATCAATAATTGCTCTTTCCCAATTCGTAAGGTGTGAATAAATTCTTTGGGATGCGTTAATTTGATTCCCACCGTAATTAACATGGCTGCCAAAGCGGTATTCGGAATCAATTCAATCAGATGTGACGCCAATAATAAGAATATCAAGATAAAGAACCCATGAAAGAAATTTGCCCAACGGGTTTTGCCGCCATTGGCAATATTCGCTGAAGAACGTGCCACCTCCGAAATCATGGGCAAACCTCCCAAAAACGCGACAAATGTGTTACCTATTCCTGTCGCAATTAGGTCTTTGTTTGCATTTGATTTCCTTTTATACGGATCCAACATGTCCATGGCTTTGACAGTTAAAAGCGATTCTAGTGAGCCAACGAGCGCAAACATGATGACAAATTTGATGAATGTACCCGTTTGTGCTATTCCGTCGAAACTAGCATTTATATTTATGTTTTCCAGCAAATTACCAATATGAACAAGTGCATATTGGGGTTCCGTGTTTTGAAAATCCATGATTAATTCAGCGGGAATCGCGATCGCTAAAACGACCAATGGAGCTGGAATTTTTTTGATGAATTTGTTTTTAATATATGGCCAGCCCATCATAATCGCTAAACTGATCACACCAATGAAGGTAGCTTTCGGGTCCCAATTGGCCAGAAATTCAGGGATGGATGCAAATAATTCCAAGGGTTCTTTACCTTTAGCTAAAGCAGGATTTACGTCTAATAAGACTGGAATTTGTTTTCCTATGATGATCAATCCAATCGCGGCAAGCATACCATGAACGGCTGACAAAGGAAAGAAATCCATGAGTTTTCCGAGTTTAAATACCCCAAAAAGAATTTGAACCAAGCCAGCAACGACCATCGCGCCTAAGGCTAAATGCCAGCCTGTTTCTCCCCCACCGAATTCGCTCACGGCACCTGCAACAATGACTATTAAACCGGCTGCAGGACCTTTAATGGTTAAACGTGATCCTGCAAAAAAACTAACAATCATACCACCAATAATGGCTGTAATCAGACCCATGATGGGTGGGAAATCCGACGCTTTGGCAATTCCTAAACTTAAGGGTAAAGCCAATAAAAATACAATGAAACCTGAAACCGCATCTGATGCGTAGTTTTCTTTTAATCCGGCTAAACCGTCTTTGGGTAATGTTATATTGTTTTTCATTTTTTCTTAAAAATATCTGTTGGAAAATTCAGCATGTGTCCGGGAATTGGGTCCCATGAAAACACGTGCGTAAATGCGAATGACCGCAAGGCCATCCAAAATAAAACTTAAGGAAACGAGTGTTGCCAGCGCAAATTGTTCCTCATGAATGTGCGAGAAAATTAAATCTTCGCCAATGAACGTCGGACTAATCGGAAAACCTGTTAATCCCAAACATGCGAGTAAAAACACGACAGCAATTTTGGGGTGATCTTCCGCCTGGCCATGGAAGCGACTTAAACTGATTTTTTTGCCAACTTGTTGAAACAAGCGTTGCAAGCAGAAATAGCCAATGACGCCGGCAATAATGATGCCACTTAAATACAGCATGGATTCCATGGGGTCAAATTTCTCATTAAATGAAATCGCTAATGCGATCCAAAAGTGATTCATTATGACTAAAACCCAAGCCAAACGAACGCTATTACGTTGTGTAAAGGATTTAAATACCATGATTAAACCAATGGCCGCAAAAATTATGGGCGTATTTTCTTTCCAGGCAGGCGTCAATAAATGAACGCGATCCAAGATGTAATACCCCAATGCAAATGCCGGAACAAAAAATAAGATTAAAGTTCGTCCTTTGACCACATTCAATTTGTTTCCTACCCATTTCAAAGGGTTCCACAAGTATTGGTAAAGCATGTTATCCAAATTCCATTCCTTTAAACTCAACATATAGATGGTATGCTGTAATCGTTTAGGTAGTAAATCCTCAATCGTTTTTGTTCGCTTACTAAAAGAATAGAATTGCTCGCGGATTAAATAGCTAACAACCGAAGGGGAAACCAACAATTGGTAGGTTCTCAAAAAGGCATTTCCTGCAAAGTGAAATAAAGCCAAATGGTTAAACCCGAGTGATATTTCAATGAAAATGATTCCAATTTGAGCAATGGATGCGTAAGCAATTTGGCTTTTTACCGATGACTGAACACGCGCAATTACGGTTGCTACTAAAGCAGTGAAACCGCCCAGTCCGGCGATTAAGATGCGAACCGATGTTTGGTATTCCCAAAAAGGGAACGTTCGCATCAGTAAGAATGCGCCGATATGTACCGATAAAGAGCCATAAAAAATAGCACTTGACGGTGTAGGGCCTTCCATCGCGCGGGGCAACCAAGAAGAAAATGGTAATTGTGCCGATTTCGCAGCTGCCGAAATCAAGAACATGGCGGAGATAAATACACCGATAAATGTGTGATTTTGAAGCTGATGGTGCACTAATTCCGCATTATTCAATTGGAAGAACGTGATATTTTGCCCCCATAAATGATGGCTGGCCCACATAGCCAAAATGATTCCAATATCACCAATGCGGTAAATCGAGAATACTTTTACGGCATTTTTAACGGGTAAGTATCGCTCACGGTAAAAGGAAATGAGTAAGAAGGAGGAAATTCCAAGGATTTCCCAGCCCACAAACAGGGTCTCCAGATTTCCAGATAGGATTGTTAAATTATAACCAACATAGAAAAATAAGGTGGTCGTAAAGAAGCGTTTATAGCCCGTTTCTCGGTGAAGATAAAAACGCGAATAACGGGTGACTAAAAACGTCAGAACGGCACCTACAAGCAGATAAACGGCCGTAATTAGATCAAAAAGAAAGTCGATTTGAAATATATAATCGACATTTTGAAACAAGATGATTTCCTTAACTTGGAAGGTCTCAGCGCCATTCAATGCCCAATAAAGCACAAAGGCAGTAGACAGGCTTAGTTGAACGACTAAGGTGCCGAAGGCCATTCCTGAAATCAAACGCTCATTGGTTTTTGGTAAGATGTTACTCACCAAAAATCCGATAATAGGTACCCAAATAAAAATGGGTAATATGGATGCTATGGTCATCTTAGTTTTGATTTAATAAGTACACAGGGAAATTTTCTTGATTGGATTTTAACAATTCATCGAGGTTTGCTAATTCCTTAATATCCTGTTTAAGTGGTTCATAAACCTCAAATTTCCCTTGTTTGAAAACAGATGCCTGCTTCGTTTCAGGATGAATCGAAACTAGATTAACCCAGTCATTGATAAACCATTCATAGGTCGCTGGATTTCGCTGGATTGTTTCCAAAACCACTTCCGGAAAGTGTTCCACAAGAATTAATAGGCGTATTGGATCATGAACTTCTGTCATTTGAGAAGGTAATCCTGGTCTCAAATCACCATCAATTCCATTTGCCACGCCAAAAAGCCCCATGACATTATGTGGCAATTTGGTTCCCGCACCCAATTTTTCGCCATCCACCCGAGAGAAATAATACTCCAAATTGATACCCCCACAAACGGGCGCAGCTGCATTAAGAATCGACAATAAATAATTGCCTTTCGGGTCTACTTCGTAATCGAAAGAATTTAAGAATGACCTTCTATCCAGGAAGATTCCTTTGGACAATTCTCTTCTTCCCACGATGCATAAGGCATTGGTAGCATGATTTAATTCAGGACGAGGTTCAAAAATGGAAACGGAACGCGTTCTAATTTGTTCATGAATTACCTCAGGCTGTAAGCTAGAATCTACTGAATCAAATCTCCTTGAACGTTCTTTGGCATTTAAGTCCAAAGCCTTTTTAAACGTGGCAATATTCTCTTGATGCAAGGACTGATGTAACTCAGTTTGGATCTCATCATCGTAAAATACAATGTCATCACGTGTCGTATCCTGCAATGCGCCGATAAACAAGGTGTTTTCAGGAATGGCTATGCCTCGCTCCTTCAAAATCGCTCGAACTTCCGGTTTATTCGCCATGATACTCGAAACGCGAGCATTGACCGAACCAGAACGTCCTGAACAGGCGCCACAGTCATATGCTGCATAATGAGGATTGTTGACCGAACTGGCACCATGTCCAACCACATAAACGATCGGAGCAAAATTATCCACTAAGCCAATACTCTTCAACAATGTCTCGATTCGATTAGCCATCTCTTCGATTTTAAAGCCAATTTGCAAGCCATTTTCTTGTTCTTGTAAGGCATCAAAATCCACTTGCAACTTCGAAAATTTGTCCATGTGACGTAAGGAAGATGCGGTCGTAGGACTCATAGAAGGCTTGAATATGTTGGCGAATAATTTAATTGCCGACCAAAATCCAAGTGTTTGAGAGAAAATCCAGCCTGTGTAGAAATTGTGGCTATGTTTCGAAAAGTGAAGATCCTTTTCTTGCTTTTTGGTCTCACCTATTTCTTTAATCAAATATTTAGGTGTTACAGGTGCTGGACAAAGTTTGGAATAAAATTGTCCACCAATTGGCTGATAAAAGAATTCGACACTGAAAAAGCCTGGTGTTCCGTACGTGCTACATGTAGGATCTATCTGTTCCAAATAACGGCGGAAAGAACATTCTCTGTCATCGATGCAAAAAAGCCCTTGAAAAGATTTTTTGTGTGGTTTGATGGATTCGATGGTCTCCATTTGTAAGCCACGAATCACCTGATCGTAATACGTCCATTCAAAAGATTCTTGCCACAAGGCTAAAATCTCAGCTAACTCAGTTTGTTCAACAGGTGCATGTAATGGCGTAATAGATTCCGTAATTTGTGGCCCTAGTGGCTTCCAGTTTGATTTTAGACGATCTTCAAGCGCATCGATCTCCATAATCAATTCCACAAAAATCAAATCTTTCAGACTAATTTTTCGTGTATCCAATAAGGTTTGTGGCAGGTCTTCGACGGTAGAAACCATACCGGACCAACCAGGATGAGCGAATTGTTGGTCCATCAAATACTGCTCATACAGTGATTCGTCTGGCCCAACCAAAACACGCAGTAAATCTGGTATTTGGATCGATTGATTTAATAGGAAATCTCTAGATTTGGCATGTTTGAATAAGCTAATATGACTGCTAAATTCTAAACGTCTCACCGCATCCAAGAAACTCAGACCATCTACTGGAAAATTCCAAATAGAAATACCTTGGTCTAAAAACGAACCAAGTAAGCGAAATAACGTCGGGTGAACGATGGAATCTAAATCAATGTGATTTAATTTTTTCCATTGTCCCCGCAAGGCTCCTACGCGTGGAGCATGTTCCAGATCATAAGAGCGATAAAGCATCTTCCCAATCCAAGTTTCAGTTTCAGGACCTTTTTTTTCTTCTACCTTACTGCGAAGAATGGCTTGGTCAATTCGACCCTGGTGGTATAAATTCCTGAATTCTGGAAGGGATAGATAGACTTGATAACCTAATTTTTCATGTGCATGTTGCAATGCTTCATTAAAAGGAAGGTGTTGAAACGAATGTAACGTATTATGGTGGACAAAGTCCATTAAAGGTGCTTGCGCGGGCAACAAGTGTTTCAGTTCATGAATCACATGATGCAAATCAAATTTTTGATGCATACGATATCAGGCAATTGAATTAAGAAATTGATTGAATTGATCTCAATCTGGATTTCTACAGCCTAATATTTCTAAATAAGATAAATCGACAGGTTAGGTACTTTAAAAGCTTTGCCCCCGAGGTGGGAATAGCCGAACGGGAAGCGATTTCATGGCTAAAATGAAATGCAAATAATCGACTAGTTGGATAAGTTAACGCACCTTGAAATGAAGAATCATCTTCATTTTCATTCGTGTCATCTTCGATTTCTTCGATGACTACATCTACAAATCGTTGATTACGGGGCTCCGATTTCTGGAGATGAAATTGATCTTGAGTTTTTAAAACGCTTGTTAATCCTTTAGTCTCTTTCGCAGAGGCCATTGCCCCCAAAAAGAAAACCGAAATGAATAACAAAAAGACCTTTAAAAACCGCATATTTCAAAAGTACAAAATTTTCGGGAACTTACCTTTGCCAAACCTTGGAGGATTGGCAAAGGTTCCCGGCTAACGTTTTAAAATCCTATTTATTGCTTATTTGGATTTCAACGAAGCTAAATATTCAACGACATCGCGAATCTCACGCTTGCTTAATAACGAGCCCATCGGAGGCATCGAAGAAGGATAATTTTCACGTGATTTAATGCGACTCACCGCAATACGTAATGGCTCCGCCTCACTCGTTTTTAACTGGATTTCATGTTCCGTTTCAGAAATCACTGATCCACTTACCTCTTGGCCATCTGTTAATTTCAATGAAATCGTTCCATATCCAGGTGCAATACGAGCGCTTGGTTCAATTAAAGCTTGCAATAATTGCTCACGTGTCAGTCGGCTTGCAATCCCCTTCAACGAAGGTCCTACGTTTCCACCCTCGCCTCCCGTATTATGGCAACGAACGCATTGTGCAGTCTGATTACGATTGAAAATAAAATTCCCAGCTTGAATATTTCCACCGAACAAGGCTTCTTTAAATTCATCCGTTAATGTCCCCTTTGTTTTTAAGGCATCTAATTGGGCCACTAATTTTTCCTCCTTCGTCGCTTCGACCGCTTCCATCAAATCCAGCTTAATGCCCATAGGCAATTTTCCTTGCAACATCCGTGTAATCAAGTCACCTAAAATCTCGGATGTATTTGCCGGATCCATTTTGGCCATACTCTGTAATACTTGTTGCTGCTCATTTTCTGTGCCTTTGTCAAATATGGGATGAACGATTCCTGGTAATTGAGACTTCTTAATTGAAATCTTATCCAAGGACCCCATCGCCAAACTACGAACCGAACGATCCGCATCTTCCATACCCTTTTGAATCAATAATGGTAAATTGGAATCTTTCAAATTGATCAAAGATGTCAATTGACCTCCACGTACTTTCGCATTGGGATGATTTAAAAACAATTGCGTTTGCTCCGCTGCCACATCTTTAATGCCTAACTCACCAACTAATTGACCCGTAGCATTCAAGACTTCGATATTCTTACTGTGAATAAACGCTGGGATAATTGGTTGAACTTTAGCCACCACATCTTGTGCATTTCGGTCCAATTTACCACGATGACGACCGTCCACACGATCCAACACCGATGGATCTCCCCACGTACCTAAGGTTGCAATCGCTTCCGCACGCATCGCATCAGGTATGTCGGTGCGCTGTAAATAAGCCACCAATAAATCGATTTCCTTCGATGTCCCCACACGTAAACATGCGTTAATTGCCCGACGAATAATCACCTCCGACGTGATTGAACGATTAGCCAACGTAGCTGCCAATGCCGGTAATGCCGCCGGAATAGACAAATCATCATGGATAGCACGTGCCGCTTCTGCGACAATGTACATATCCGAATCCGTTAAGAATCGCGCCACTTCTGGACTAGATAAACGTCTCAAGACTAATACTGCCGCAATGCGTAGTGAACGATTTGATGATGTCGCCAAAGCCGCCATCGGTTCCACTTGACCAATCCGACTCAATGCCAAAACCGCCGCATGTCGGATATACACGTCCTCATCCTTATTCTGCTCTATTAATTTCAATAATCCCGGAATAGCTGAAGCCGCTTCTGTACGACCCAAGGCCTGCGCCGCAAAGAATTGTACACGCGCAGATGATGAACCTAATGCCGCTATAAGCTCTTTTTCGGCACCTTTGTAACGCACATCCCCTATCACCTTTAATACTTGCGCCTGAATCTCCAAGTCAGCATCTGTCAAATAGGAAACTAAATTAGAAGCTATGGCATTGTTCTTTGCAGCCAATTGTCCAATTCCCCATATACCGTGAACACGCGCCAATTGATTATCCTTTTGTGCGATCGCCTTCCATAATTCCGCAGCCTGGCCTCGAGCCACTAATTCGAATTGTGCCTTTTGACGGACACGCATATCTTCATAAGCTAACAAACTAGCTAATTGAGGAATACCCGCTTTGGAATAATCCATCTGAATATAGGCTTTTGTCTTCGCGCGCTCAGCCTCTAAATCATTTGATTTTTGATCTACATCTAATTTCCAAACACGACCGTAGTTTTTGATATCCCAACCAGTCACCCAATCCGCCGCATATAATGCACCTTCCGGACCAAAGCGAATACCCGTAGGTAAAATGCCACTCACCACGTCAACTTCCGATTTAAAATCAAACGAAGCTCCCTTTGGCTTTAGGTCAAATGACCAGATGTGAGAGTTTGTCGCCGTTCCCACAAATTCCACCAAGAAAAACTTATTTAACCACTTTTTACCTAATGCCGTACCCGGATTGAATATCATTCCAGTTGGCCCATTATGGTAATTACGAATCGGCGGAATGATATAGGCCGCTTGACCTTCCCAACGAGGAATATATAATTTCTCATCCATCCACACTTTGTACAAATTGTTCTTTGGATCCGTGTATTTACCATATTGCCAGTTGGAACGCCAACCAATATCTGCTCCTTCAACAATGTGAACTAAACGCTCACTTTCACCTGGATGGTCACCATCATTATCCGAGCTGATGATATTCCCATAGTGATCAAAGACAAATTCATGCGTATTACGAATACCGTAAGCCACGATTTCAAAATCCGTTCCATCAGGATTTGAGCGAACTAAAACACCTGAATTTGGATTCGCTAATTTACGACCATCCACCGTGGTGATGTTGGCCCCTATATCCCCAATCTGCCAATAGATTTTCCCATCGGGTCCTTCAATGACACTGGACATTCCATGTCCTCCAAAACCGATATGAACCGCAAAGCCGGTAGCAATCGATTTGGCATTCGTCCAAAGTCCTTTTTTATGCGTATTGTCTAAACGCCACAAATCAGGCCCCACGGCCACAAATGCATCTTTTTTGCGTACGAGTAGGCCCCCTGCCACATCTGTGATCTCTTCGTTAAATTGGTTTAAGATGCGAGTTCCAACATCAGCAAAACCATCTCCATTCTTATCCTCTAACTTCCAAATCTCCTCTTTCTCTATGGTCAAGTCATGCCAATCGTGAATCCCATCTCCGTTCAAGTCGGTGAGCCACGCATTCTTCTCACTATTCTCCGGGGCAAATGTCCGATGCAAGAAAGCCTTGCGATCTTCTACGGTTTGAAAACCAATCGATTCCGTCATCCAATCACGATGTCCCCGGATATCAAATTCTGAAACCTTGCCGCGATTTGTGCTGTTTAAATAGACTGCACCCTGATCATCAATGTCGATTGCCACGGGATCCGGAGCTAAACTATCGGATGCCCACCGAGTAATTGTCATGCCCGGGGTAATCTTAATAGGTAATTTTTCTTTAGCGGCTTGTGCTCGTTCCGCGATTTGATCTTGGTCTTCTAAGATCACCTGATACGTTTGTTTCTCTAAGGAGCTGGTGCAACTCCAAACAGCCATGGCAAGAAATGTGCCCACCCAAATTCTAGATTTTATCATAGCGTTTATTAGTTTTCTTCATCCATCATACTGCGTCGCTGCTTAGCGGCTTGTTTGGTGGTTTTAAATCGGTAATTAAATGTCAAATTCACTTGGGTCAATCGGCCTTGAAATCTACTTTTTGTATAGAATCCAGCTCCCAATACCTCACTCCGATTGATTCTTGAACTAAATAAGTCCAATATATTTAGACTCAATGTTCCATTTCCCTTCATGATATCTCTAGAAGCAGAAAGGTCCATCCAGGCAATTTCTCCTCGTGTTCCTTGCGGAGTTTTTTGTGGAGCCTCATAATTCGCCCGAATCTGAAGGTCAACCCCCGAATTTAATTTGATCCGAGAGGTGTGTCGAACAAACCACGAATAAGTATCGCTCTTGTAATTCGCGTTTACATTCGTCGCATCCGTTATAGCCCGAAATGCATTTAAACTTAAATCGGCTTTATAAGCCTTTGCCAAATTCATCGAACTTGTTACTTCAAGCCCCATGGATTGTTGGTTCGCAAAATTCTGTGGCAATGTCCGCGAAAATCCATTGGCATCTACCGTCCGTATCCGGTCGATTTTACCCGTTGTATTTCGGTAGTATACCGACGAACTAATACTCCCCATATCGAAATATTTCAAGTGGCCCAAATCATACGAATCCGTAAACTCTGGATTCAAATTTGGATTGCCTGAAAAGAAGTTACGATTGTCTGATAAAGTAACGAATGGGCTTAGGTCATTGTAGGTAGGCCGACGGACCCTTCTCGAGTAACCTAATTGCATGGAATTGTCCTTGGTGATCGAATAGGTAAAGTGAGCACTTGGGAAAAGATTGGCATATTGACGTGGATTCTTTTCTTTGGTCTCCATTAATTCAGTTTGGATATCCGTGCTTTCACCACGTAAACCGAATTGATAAGAGAACTTATTAACCTTATCACCAAAAATCGCATAAGCGGCGGTAATATTCTCTTTGTAGACAAAGATGTTATCCAATCCCGCCATAGCAGTAAACTCGCCATTCGCTTGCTGTTGGGTTACAATATAATCATTCGTCATATCACGGAAACTCGTACGCAAGCCCGTTTCAATTTTACCATCTTTTCCAATGGGATTTGTATAGTCAGCCTGTAAGATCCATTGATGCTCAAATTCATCATTTAAAGCTTTTTGCACCAAACCATTCTCTGGATATGCAGAACCATCACCTTTTTTACTTACCTGCGTAAATAGTTGATCCGAACGTTCCCAATAATCCAAATACCGTAAGTCGGCAGAGAACTCCTTCCCTTTCTTAGCAAAGCTTTTCTTGAATGTCAATGCGTATTCCGCATTTGGTTCTGCCTCCAATTCAACTTGTTGGCGATCCGTAATACTATACAAATTCGATTTGCTCAATTTGTAATCACGATAGTTAAAATCTGTTATACGTTTTACATCTGTTCTCCGGAAGATGTAAGAACCTGTTAGAATCGTCTTATCATTAAAAAAGTAATCTGCGCCACCACGAATGTTATTAACCATGCCGCGGACATTATTGGATGATGTTTGTTCCAAATAGTTGGTTTGCCCATTTGCATTTACTTCCTGATAAATATTACCTCTACCCGGCGTGCGACGATAGAATAGCCCGTAGTTTAAAAAGAAATTCAATTTGTTCTTACGGTAATTGACAATGGCCGTAGCTCCCAAATTCTCAGGGTATCCCGTCGTCGTTTCAATCGCGCCATTAAAACCCTGATTTTGATTTTTCTTCAGGACGATATTGATAATACCAGCCATACCCTCAGCTTCATAACGCGCAGATGGATTCGTGATTACCTCTACCTTGTCGATGAGGTTACCTTGTAAAGAGCTAAGTCCTGAAGAGCCGTTAATGCCAACAAGCGTTGAAGGTTTTCCGTCAATCAGAATTCGTACGTTATCACTGCCACGTAAACTAATACCGCCTTCCCCGCTAACTTGAATGGATGGAAGATTACCTAGGATTTCAGCAGCAGTTGCTCCTTTATTAGCAATATCCGTACCTACATTAAAGATTCGGCGATCTAAGCCCATTTCGACGGAAGCTTTTTGACCTTTGACGGTAACCTCTTCCAGCGTCTTTGTGCTGGGTTTAACTTCGATATGACCTAGCACTGTAGCCTTATTGATTTCGATACCGGCTATTTTTTTAGCTTCAAAGCCAATGCTCTCAATGAGAATATCGTAAGCTCCTGCAGGAGTTTCGAAGGAAAAAAGACCTTTTTCGTCGGTGATCCCGCCAGATACTACTTGCGAGTTATTGGCTTTTTGAATACGAATACTTGAGAATGGAACAGGTGTTTGCGAATTAACTTCGAAAACTTGACCAGTTATTTTAAATCGACTTTGGGCGGATACAAGTGTAGGAAGTACCAGTAAAAACAGGTAGAGTAATTTTTTCAAGGTTGACAGGTTTAAACGTAAGTACAAACATAAGTAGACATGCTGAATTTATTTGCACGAATCTGTAGGTTTATGTTGGAGAATTTCGCGCTTTTGTCGAATTTTCATCAAGCTTATTTCAATCAATAAATTATGAACAAATATTTACTTGGATTCTTATTCATCTCCCATTTTCTGTTTAGTCAATCTTCGGAGGAGATAGCTCGTTGGAAAGCCCAAGCGGCACGTGTCGAGATCATCCGTGACACATATGGTGTGCCTCATATTTATGGAAAAACCGATGCGGATGCCGTTTTTGGATTATTGTTTGCCCAATGTGAGGATGATTTTTCGCGTGTCGAAATGAATTACATAGAGAAGTTGGGCCGCATGTCCGAGGTCAAAGGTGAATCAGAACTAGCCAAAGACTTGTACATACGATTGATCATCGATTCTGGGGAGGCAAAAGCAGATTATGCCCAAAGCCCCGTTTGGCTTAAGTCATTGTTACAGGCTTATGCAGATGGTATCAATTACTACTTATACAAGAATCCGAAAGAAAAACCTGCATTATTAACTCGATTTGAGCCTTGGTATCCGTTATTGTGGACGGATGGTTCGATTGGAGCCATTTCAACAGGTGATGTCAATGAAGAGGAGGCTGCCAAATTTTATCAACTTAAATCATCGGTTTCCTTTGCTCCTTCCAAGCCGCATGGGCCTGATGAAAAGTTAACTGGATCGAATGGTTTTGCGGTGGGGCCAACATTATCGACCACTAAAAATTCGCTTTTATATATCAACCCACACGTAACGTTTTATTTCCGACCGGAGGTGCATGTGAATTCGGAACAAGGTTTACAGGCATATGGTGCGGT
>JACCDK010565438.1_pt1 | contig 37780 bp, 35 predicted proteins | sample 7445871 | NCBI WGS metagenome assembly JACCDK01 (sample SAMN15323436, study PRJNA562643) | freshwater metagenome | isolation source: river surface water | place: USA:Blue River Watershed | collected 2017-08-15 | reverse complement strand
TTCAACGAGGCCGCCGGTCTCCATCACTAAGATCAGTGCAGTCGAGCTATAAATGGTCTCCAGCCTCTCGCTCCTCGAGCGAGTGAGGAAACGGGACCGCGTATTTGCGCAATAAAAGTGGCGGTGCTGTCAGTCTAACCGCAACTTATCTCCAAATAGCGGAGCTTTCGCAAGATGAGCGAAACTTCAGGCGGCGAGCGACTGCCACTCGGCAAGCGCTGCCGAGCGTCGTTCTTTGTAAGTCTGACGGTCGGTGAGGTGGCGTTCCTTATTAAAATGGTTGTGAAGCGAGGCGTGGACTGACGCAAATTTCTGCAGTGACTTCATTTGCCTAAATCGCTGCATAGCTCGCTCCCGTCGTCGGAAGGGGAGGTGGCTGTTTTCAGCCCGATTGTTCATCCAACGGCCCATCTCACGACAATCCGCATTGCCGAGTTCACGCATGGCAGCCTGGTAGGATCGCATACCATCGGTGACGATTGTCTCGGCCCGGCCATGGCGCTTCAAGGCTTTCTTCAGAAACGCCAAAGCAGCAGCTTTATCTCGCTTTTTCGTGACGTAGCTCTCGATAACTTCACCTTCATGGTCGACGGCGCGCCAAAGGTAGTGTTGCTCCCCGCTGATCTTTACGAACACCTCATCGAGGTGCCAGCGCCAGTGCCGGATCCCGCGCATCGCTTGCACCCGCTGGCGTCGGATATCGGCCGCAAACATCGGCCCAAACCTGTTCCACCAGAACCTCACCGTCTCGTGGCAAATGTCGATGCCACGTTCGAACAGGAGGTCTTCGACGTTCCGGAGGCTGAGTGGAAATCGGACGGACATCATCACTGCCAGGCGAATTATCTCGGGCGATGAATTGAAATAGCGAAACGGGCTGGTTGGTTTTCTGGGGCGGGGCATGGCGCAGACTTAGCGCGGTGAGCTCTTTCGTCCAACCGGTGCATTTGCTCTGACAATGCCGTCCATCTGATTTAACTCTGCTTTAGTCGACGGGCAATTTTAGTCTGATGCGGCCCCCGCGCGAGATTTCGCTAAGGGTGTCAATGCAGCCATGGCAGTAAGGCCAAGGAATAGCGAGGCAATTAGCGCCCAGCTGCCGCCCTTGGCGCCATAAGCGGCCGCAGCAATAGCTGGGCCGATAGCGATACCAATTTTCTGCATAGCTGTGGCCATTACTATTAGATTTGACGTGTTATCAAATCGTGCAAACAAGGCGAGTAGATATGTATGACCCAAGTTCCAGCCGAAGTGGAACAGCAGGACGGCCAACAGGAATGTTGAGGCATTGGTTACCGCCAACAGGATTGCGACGGGCACAACACACGCGAGTAGCGCCAAGGAAAGTGCGCGAAAGAATGGAATGCGGTCCCCCCACACGGCAGGTAATACAGTTCCGAAGATGCCAGTCACTTGAGATGCCGCTAGCCCCAATGCGATGATGCCTGCGCTGACATTGTTGTCATGGGCTATAACTGAGGCGAAGGACCAGAACGATGTCAAATGGGCAAAGTAAAGCAGCATGCCGGCCAATGCTAATCTGTGTTGCTTGGCTGGCCAGCGGAACCTGTTCCGGGAACCTTTGGCTCCTGGCTCGACGTCGTTGGGAAGCCAGCGCATACAGAGCCCTGCAAGGATGCAGGTGAATAGCATACCTCCGAACAATCCGGTAACGCCTGCTACAGACGTTATAAGGGGCATGGAGCCGAGGAATAGCGCTGCATAGATCAGCAAAACACCTATCATGAGCCCGAAGGCTCGTTCCGGATTGGCAAGCTTTCCAACTGTTGCAAACGCAAGGGGGACGATTAGGCCTGACGCGCCGCCAACCAAAATGCGGACGAATAGTAGCGGCTGAAAATCTGTAATCAGCATGCTCAGGACATTGCCTGAGGAAATCACCAATATAGCGAACCAAATGGTGCGCTTCCAGGGCATCCGTTGTGCAAAAAATGCCATTGCGATCGTTGAAGCAGCAAAGGCGGTCATTTCCCATGACAGGACATAGCCGGCCTGTTCTGCGCCTAATCCGCCGTGCTGAGCTAGTGTGTCGACATAGGCCGGCTGGATGAAAACCGTTTGTGCAGCCGCCATGTCCGCCCAGAGTGCGGCAGCGAGTACCTTTAGATCACGACGAGGAAACAGTTCTAGATCCTTTCCATGGCGTGCGCCGCACCAGCGACAGTCGCTTCAACGTCTTTGTCAGTCAAGGCAAATGAAACAAACCAGCGGCTGCCGAGGCCTTGGATGATGCCTTGCTCGCGTAAGCCTTGGCGGAAGCGCATTGCTTTTCCGGCGTCGGCGTTCGCCGCAATTTCCGCGCTGGTCCACATAGGTTCTTTGGCAGTGAAATGGGTGCAGAAGTTTCCGGGCATGCCCAAGGTCACCAGATCGTGATCGGCATTACGTGCTGCTTCTCGCAGCCCGGCCTCCAATCTAGCCTGAAGGTCGTTTCGGTGTGCGTAAAGTTTCGCTCCACCTTTCTCCAGCATGCGAATGGTCGCTAGGCCGGCAGCCATCGAAACGGGGAAGGCGTTAAACGTGCCAGCGCCGATAACCTTGTTCTGTTTGAAAAGGTCGAAGATGTCTTTTCGCCCCGCAATGGCGGCCAAGGGCATGCCGCCTGCGATCGCCTTCCCGAAGATCGTTAGATCGGGCGTCACACCGACGATCGACTGCGCACCTCCTATCGCCGTCCGGAAGCCGGTTATGATTTCATCGAAACAAAGCAGCACACCATATTGCCGACAGAGTTTCTGGACATCCTCGAGGTAGCCTGGCTTAGGCGAAGCAGCACCGCCGTTGCTATTGAATACCTCCATGATCAGTACAGCGATCTTGTTCGCATGGTTTTCTAGAAGCGTTTTCAGCGCGCCAATGTCATTCCAGGGTATTAGAAACGATTCCTCAAGCGCGTGCTCTGCGCGACCTTCCGTGTAGAAGGGATCGCTGTCACTTACTGCGGCGTAGGGCATATCGTTTGCAGCGGAGTTAACGACGCCGCCAATGACATTGTCAAGCCAGCCGTGATAATGGCCACCGAAGCGAACGAATTTTGGCTTTCCGGTAAAAGCACGCGCGAGGCGCAGAGCCATTTGAACGGCCTCTGAACCGGACAGGTGAAAGCGGACATGTTCCGCGCTGGGAACGTGCTCTACAATCTTCTCCGCCAACTCGACCTCAAGTCGGCTCTGACAAGCGCCGGACTGAACGTAAAGGAGTTTATCAAGCTGGGAATGGATTGCATCAAGATATTCGCGGCTTCCATGGCCCCAGATCCCTGGCCCCATGGCAATGGCGAAATCGAGCCATTCCCTTCCATCAACATCCCAAACCCGCTGGCCTTTGCCTGATTCAACAAAAATTGAGGGCTCTGCGAGCGCACGCACGTTACTCTGTCGGCTAGACATCACATTTGATGCGCGCTCGATTAGTCGCATGGTCTCTGACCCTAGCGCGTCCTGACCGGAGCTTTTCACGCCTTCTTTGTTCAGCATCATAAATTCCCAGCAATTGCTCGTTAATCTTTTAAACTGTAGAACAGCATAAGCTCATTGGCAAGGCGCGCCCTTTATTTGATTAATGGCCTTAAACTATTAAAAACTCGGCATAATGGCGTAATTTCAAGCTCGTGGCACCGATTTGCGGGTGTAAGAATTCTTATTAGAACCATCTTTATGATCTTTTTTGTTGCACAAAAATAGATTGACGGTAATCCCTCGGGTATTGATGATAGTGGGAGGTTTGTATGACCCGGTCGATCGCTTTTCGCCTGTTTGCTTCGGTGTCGCTATTTGGGCTGCCAGCGGCGGTGTATGCTCAAAACCAATCCGTCACGACTGAAGCTCTTCCAGAAGAGGGGGAGGGCACCGGCTCAGAAATCATCGTTACCGCGAACAAGCGAGCGCAGAATATTCAGGATGTGCCATTGGCGATCACTGCGCTGACGGGCGATGCTCTGCGGGAAAACAATATTGTCGAGGCGCGGGATCTGTTTCAACGCATTCCTAACATTTCGGTCGCTTCAAACGCGTCGGCGGGGCAATTGCAGCTTTCGATCCGCGGGATCAATTTTCTGTCGTTTTCACCGATCAGCGTGCAGCCAGTTCTCACGTTCGTCGATGATGTCGTGATCAATTCTCCTCAGTCTAGTGGGCTCTACGCCTTCGATCTTGATCGCGTCGAAGTTCTTCGAGGCCCTCAGAACACGCTGTATGGTCGCAACACCACCGGTGGCGCGGTCAATTTCGTAACTCGCAAGCCAAGGATCGGCGAAGAGGCAAACGGTTATATCGATGTGACGTATGGTCGGTTTGACACCATCAACGTGAACGCGGCTAATGGTATGCCGATCGGAGAGAAAGTGGCAATCCGACTGGCTGTGCAATCGCTGCATACCAAAGGTGCCTGGAAGAACATCACCACCGGAGATCGTCAGGGTGATCGGGACCAGACCTTGCTGCGAGGGCAGCTCCTTCTGGAACCATCTGAGGGGCTGAATATCCGCTTGGATATCCATGGCGGTGAAAGCAACGGCGGCCAGAGGGGCTTCAAGGGACACGGACTTTATGTTGACCCCGAAAGCCTCGGGCCCTGCACCGATATTGATACCAATAATTTTTCATCGAGCTGTGTCGACTTCTTCGACAATCCGACCATTGCGACGCCCGAAGTTGTTCAATCCGATGTTCGCAACGATCGGGATAACATCAGAGCGTTTGGTGGTTCGATTACGACCCAAAAGGATTTCGGGAGCGCCAGCCTTACTTCGATCACAGCCTATGAATCGAACACCTTCGACCACTGGGAGGATTCAGACTCTATTCCTATCGCTTTCGTCAATTTCCGCCAGTACGCTAAGACCCAGCAATGGTCGCAGGAGTTGCGTCTGGCCTCTCCCGATAAAGGTCGTTTTAAATGGATGATCGGAGGCTTTGGCTTCTGGGAGAACGTCAAGTTCGAGACGGCAGTTCCGATCGCCCTCTTTGATCCGGAGGCCGCCTTTGCAGATAGCAACAAAGTCGATCACGACACAGAGGCATATTCCGCTTTTGTTCAGGCTGATTACGAGGTTAGCGATTCTCTGAGCCTTTCGGGCGGCCTTCGCTACGTGCATGAGAAGAAGAGCGGGCTGGCCAACTACCAGTTTACAGTAGGGCTCGACGCATTGGACATCAACGACGCCGACGCATTCCGTTTTGACGCGTTGCGCGCTTACCGGTTGCCGCAAACCCAAGTTTATCCCGCACCTTTCGGGAAAAGCTGGAGCATGTGGGGTGGGAAATTCGGCCTGCAATACAAGCCCAGCTCCGACCTTCTAGTGTATGCTCATGTTGCGCGCGGCGCTAAGGCTGGCCAATTCACCGACGCGCCCGACGCAATTGGTAATGGAGGATTCTTCACGCCCGCTGAACCCGAAAAAGTGATTTCCTACGAGCTTGGGCTGAAGTCCGAGATGATGGATCGCAGGCTGATTGCTAACTTCGCGTTTTTCTACAATGACTACAAAGACCAGCAGCAGCAGATTAGCTATACTAACCAACTCGGCAATGTAGTGTCTACAGTAGTTAACGTCGCGAGTTCGGAAACTTATGGTGCCGAGGTGGACATGCAGTTGTCGCCCGGCGGCGGCTGGCTCATCGATGCTTCGGCCGCCTATCTCAAGAGTAAGACCAAAGCTGACAGCTTAGCGGCCTTGACCGGTGGTTCGCTGGCTGTCCCGATCGGGCGCTCCTTGACCAACGCCCCCGAGTGGACGCTGGGTGGCGGTATTCGAAAGGAATGGGAGTTTGGCAGGGACAGCAAATTGTCGGCTGGGATAGATGGCCACTACACCAGCAGCCGTAACTTCGATCTGCTCGAACGGGCGGTCGATAAAGTGTTTGTCACAGACCCAAGCTATTTTCTGCTTAACGCGACAGCCTCTTTTGAGTTTGGCGAAGACCAGCGCTACCGTGTTTCGGTCTGGGGTAAGAACTTGACCAACGATCTCTATTTCCAGAACCTTCAGGAGTTTGCGATCGGAACAAGCATCGGCTTCGCAGGCGATCCGCGAACTTATGGTGTAACTCTGGGGGTCTCATTCTGACGAGAGAGGAATGCGATCAGGGTTAGCCGACACTGGCCTTGATCGCTTTAGACCAAGCGAGGGCTTCGTTGATCGAGGCTTGTCGGCGGGCCAGGCGGTCGTCTAGTTCGGGGTGGGTGAAGACGAGACCCCGATCCTGCTTGATCGCCTCTACGACGATCAGGCCCGCTATGTCTGCATCCATGCCCGATTTCGCCATCTCGGTAGCGAACGCATCGGCACCCGCGCGGATATAGCTGCCGCCGAACCTGTGGGGCCGGTTGCGCGCCGAGAAAGGCAATGCAGATCTCACCAGTCCCGGGCAAACCACTGTTGTGCCGATCTGCGTCCCGCGCAGGTCATTACGCAAGCCTTCCGATAACATAACGACAGCAGCCTTGCTGGCGCAGTATGGGGCGTGATGAAGATCCTCTTCGGCTGCAAAAGCATCGATCGATGCTACATTAACGATATGGCCGCCACGGGACGCAAGCCGCATTGCAGGCAATAGGGCCCTGAGACAGTTGAAAACCCCTATAACATTGACTGCAAAGACCCACTCCAGATCTTTTAGCGGTACCTCGTCCAGCGGCGCCCCGACGTAACCCACGCCTGCATTGTTGATGCACAATGTAATCGGCCCCATGCATGCCGCTAGGTCGGTGACGGCAACGCTCACTGCCTTTGCATCGGAAATATCGATCGTGCGGGTTTCGCATGGAACGCTCAATGCGTCGAACTCGGCTTTGCGCTCAGCCAGCAGCGATGAATTGATATCGACCAGGGCCAGGGATGCTCCTTCCGCGGCTAACGCTCTTGCAATTCCGGCGCCTAGGCCACCACCCGCTCCGGTGATAAACGCAACACGGTTCGCTATAGAAGTCATGGTTGTAGTCTCCGCCCCTCTATCCTGACCGGCTCAGAAAATCCTTGCGCCCACCATCGACGGTCAGCACTTGGGCTGTAATGAAGGAGGCGTCTGGACCGGCAAGGAAGGTTACCACTCCGGCAATGTCCTCGGGGCGGCCATTGCGCTGCAGCAAGGTTGTAGCAGCGGGATTGTCCACCGTGGCGCGGAATTGCGGGTCGGCATGCGTCGTTTCGCCAAGGTCGGTCGTGATCATTCCCGGACTGACGGCATTGACGGTGACCCCGAACTCGCCGAGCTCGGCCGCCAGGCGCTTTGTCAGCATGTTGAGCGCGGCTTTGGTTATAGCGTAGCCGGCGACGCCGTTGATCGCGGTGCCAAGCCCGCCTATCGAGCTGATGTTGATGATCCGGCCGTGCCGTTGCGCGATCATGTGCGGTGCGACAAGTTGTGCTGCCGCCAGCGGGCCATTGAGATTGACCTTCATCAGTCCGCCGAGCTGCTCGTCGGTGGTCGTCAAAGCCGTCCCAAGCGCTGCTGCGCCTGCATTGTTGATGAGGATATCGCAGGTGTCGAAGCGATCAACACATTGTTCGACCGCCAGTGCGATGCTCTGCCTATCGGCCATGTCTAGCCTGACGGGAAACGCATCGCTTCCGGCCTCCACGATCCGCTCCACCACCGCAGCAGCAGCGGTCTCGTTCGAATGGTAACAAACACCGATGCGTGCGCCATCTTTTGCCAGCCGCAAGGAAATGGCGGCGCCAATCCCGCGCGACCCACCGGTGACAAGCGCTGACTGACCTTCGAGTGGACGCACTTCAGCCCCCCATTAACTCGATTGTGAAACCGTGACTGTCGCTGATATAGGTTGCGCGCATGCCCTGGTTTGGGCCTGCCGCGATTACGGGTAGTTTTGGCGCCGCCGGTTTGAAGCCATAAAGTGACGCGCGCCGGACGACGTCGGCCACATCGGGTACCTTGAGCGCGAGATGAACAGCACCGAGATCGCAGGGTCTGCCACCCGCGAGGGTCGCGGACGGCGGAGACGAATACTGGAGGAACTCCATCGTCAGTCCCGGCGCGGACACGTAGACCAGATCTACGTCCGCTCCGATCACGCCAGTCACCTCTTCGATCGATGCCGCAGGCGGACGCCTAGGTTCAGTAACTTCAAAACCAAGGCAATCATGCATGAATGCTGCCATTGCTCGCACATCAGCAACTGTGAAACCGATATGAAGGGGTTCGACAGCCATTCGTTTTACCTAGCTAAGATCAGCCTAACGGCTGCCACAATCTTGTCCGGGTCTGGCAAAAGCGCGCGCTCGAGGGCCGGGGCGTAGGGCATCGGGATGTTGGGCGAAGTCACCCGTTTGATCGGGGCCTTTAGCGACGAAAACGCCTCATCTCCCACAACCGCAGCAATGTGGCTGGCGGCGCTGCAACGGTCGCGCGCTTCATCAACAACTACCATCCGTCCAGTTTTTCTAACCGAGGCGACGATCGTGTCAGTATCGAGTGGAACAAGGGTGCGCGGATCGATCAACTCGACCGAAATGCCGTCTTCGCTTAGCGTCTTGGCGGCCCTTATTGCATGATGGACGCAAGAGCCGATCGCGACGACTGTGACATCTGCGCCTTCCTGCATGACTGAGGCCTTGCCATAAGGAAGCAGGAAATCAGGATCGTCGGAAACCTCGCCTGAAGTTGCGCCGCGCACGCGCGGAAGCAGGAAAATCGTTGGATTGAAGCCGCGCAAGGCCGATTTCATCAGTCCCTTGGCATCGGCTGGCGTCGCAGGTACCGCGATATTAATGCCGCCTAGGTTCATGAACATTGGATAGGGAGTGTCGGAATGCTGCGCTCCGGTAGACGTCCCAGCGCCGATCGCCGCAACGAAGGTGACCGGCAAACGGGCTTGACCTCCTGTCATCAGCCTTAGTTTTGCGGCCTGGTTCGCAATCCCATCAAACCCGGTCAACGCGAAATTCGAGAACATCAGGTGGCAGATGGAAGGCGTACCAGCCATCGCCGCGCCGACAGCCATACCGGTCATTGCGGATTCGGAGATTGGCGTATTGCGGACACGATTGCTCCCGAATTTGGCATGTAAACCGCGAGTGTCACCAAACATGCTGACTTCTACGTCTTCCCCGAACAGGACGATCCGTTCGTTCCGTTCCATTTCTTCTAAATAGGCCGCATTTATAGCCTGGGTCAGTCTAATTTTAGCCATGGGTGCCTCACGGACGCTGATTAACAAAAACTGACGAAAGTACGCGCTCCATTTCGGGAGGTTCACTGTCATTAGCGAACTGGAGTGCATCCTTTACCTCGGCCGCCACTTTGGCCTCCAATGCTTCTACATCGGCAGCCGACATAGCCGATCTCTCGGTAAGGAGTTTGATCAGCCGAGTGATCGGATCCCGGGCACGCCACTGGTCAATTTCTTCTTCGCTGCGATATGGTGCCTGCAAGAAGCCATCCTCGGCCTCGAGGTGGCCTCGCAGGCGGTAGGTCTTGGCTTCAATAAAGCTGGGGCCTTCTCCTTTTCGAGCACGTTCGATCGCAATGGCCGCGCTAGCCCAGACGGCTTCGATATCATTGCCATCGACGACTTCGGTAGGAATTCCAAAGGCCTTTGCGCGGTCGGCGATCTCCCCTGCGTTCACCGTGTTGGATGCTGAAAATTCGGAGTATCCATTATACTCGCACACAAGGATCAGCGGAAGCTTCCACAAGACAGCGATATTGAAGACTTCAGGCAAAATCCCTTGACTGGATGCCCCGTCGCCAAAGAAAGCGACAGCGACTTGTTCTTGCCCTGCAACCTGTGCCGAAAGAGCTGCCCCTGCCGCCAAGCCGATACCGCCACCAACAATTCCATTGGCCCCAATCATGCCCTTGGACAGGTCTGTTACGTGCATCGAGCCGCCTAACCCGCCGCACGCTCCAGTTGATTTGGCATGCACCTCCGCAATTAAGGAGCGAGCCGAGCCGCCTTTTGCAATAAAATGGCCATGGCCACGGTGGGTGCTGCCAACATAGTCGTTATCCGAAAGATGGTTGCAGACGCCTACCGCTATGGCTTCCTGGCCAGCACATAAATGGACGTTGCCTGGTAGTTCGCCAGAGCGGGAGTCGGTTCCTAATTGTTCTTCAGTTCGGCGGATAAGCAGCATGCGCTCCAGCATGGCTGCAAGCCGCTCTAATCCAGGCTTGGAGTTGTGTCGGTTATCCGGCTGATTCATCTTTATTCTCGAGGCGCTGAGGATGTTGAGCCCGCGGTGACAGAGAATCTAATATTGTGCAACAATTATTAGCGGAAATCATTGAAAATTGGCTGAAAATCCAAGGTATATCGCTATTTTTGATGACCTCATTATACTCTTGTTGTACAAATTAATCATGGCGACCATTTAGGTCGAGCCAGATTTCGCGACACTCCTTGCGAACTGATTCAACATGCATCCTCATGAGAAGTTCGCTGCGTGTCTTGTCCCCGCTAGCTAGCGCGTCGAACAATTGTTCGTGTTGCTCGACTGACCCGGCATTTTCAGTCGCGCGACCATGTTTAAGGTAGAGGCTCTGGGTGAAATTTTCTACCCGCGAGGCGATTTCGAGCAAGATCGGGCTGCCTCCAGCCTGGTGAATCAAGCGATGAAAATCGATGTTGAGTTCGAGGAACCGCTGATCATCTTCCGGGTGGGTGGCGATGAGTTGTTTCTGCTGTTCGAGGACTGAGCCTAATTCCGCGAGTTTGTCAGGCGTTATGCGTGAAGCCGCAAGTCCTGCCAGGTAGCTCTCCAGAAATGCCAGGAAATCAAAGATCTCTTCCGCATGCGTTTCATCGACATCGGCCACATAGCTTCGTTTGTTTGCCGCAATCGTAACCAGCCCTTCATCTGCCAGTCGGCGAATGGCTTGCCGCACGGGTGTGCGACTCGTGTTGCAACGTTCGCTGAGTTCTTCTTCTCGCAAATGGGAGCCGGGCGGGAAAGTGCCGCTCAATATTGCCTTTCGGATAGTTTGGTAGGTGCGCAGTTTCGCGGTTGGCAAATTAGTTTTCCCTTGGTTCGGACTATTACCGACAACCACTAAGCCATCTTCAAAATTGGTCAACATCATCAGAGGCTGACAACAACACTCTTGGTCTGGGTTAATTCCTCGATCCCTTGGCGGCCGGCTTCGCGGCCCCACCCGGATTGCCGATAACCACCGGTCGGCATTGCCTCATCGAGCATGGCATAACAATTAATCCACACTGAGCCAGCTCGGATTTCCGATGCAGCGCGATGAGCTGTCGACAGGCTGGAGGTGAACACGCCCGCTGCCAGCCCGTAAGGTGTGTCGTTGGCAAGGGCGACCGCTTCTTCCAGCGTGTCAAATGGCATCATGCATAAAACCGGCCCGAAGACCTCATGGCGTACAATAGGAGACCCGGCAGAGTTGGCGACTATCACCGTAGGCTCGACAAAAAAACCGTCGCGAGCAATTCGATTGCCGCCGGTGACAATCCGGTCCCCGCCTGCACGTGCTGCCTCGATGTATCGCATCACTTCATTGCGTTGCCGTGCTGAAATGAGCGGCCCAAGTTCGGTTGCCTGATCCAACCCGTGGCCAAGCTTCATAGCAGCGGCTATCTCTGCAACACCTTTCACCACTGCCTCAAAGATCCCCCGTTGAGCATAGACCCGGGTCCCAGCAAAGCAGATCTGCCCAGAGTTCATGAATATTGCCTCGGCGAGTGCCGGTATCGCAGATTCTAAATCTGCATCTTCGAAGACAAGGATTGGTGATTTTCCACCTAACTCCAGGCCGACCCGTTTGAGATTGCCAAGCGCCAGGCGTGCGACCTCCTTTCCGGTTGCTGTTGATCCCGTGAAAGAGATCATGTCGACGTCTCGATGTGCGGCTAAATGAGCGCCTGCGATTGCGCCCGTTCCGGGAGTAATGTTAACAACGCCATCCGGAAAATCCGCTTCTGCCAAAAGTTCGCCCAGTCGCAGGGCAGACAGAGGGGTTAGCTCCGATGGCTTGAGTACGACGGTGTTGCCAGCCGCAAGCGCCGGACCGATTTTTGCAAGCGCCATCAAGGTCGGAACATTCCAGGGAGATATTGCACCAACAACCCCGAGCGGCTCACGCTGCGTGTAGGCGTGATGTGCTGGCCCGAACGCGCCTTGCGGCCGGTGATCCTGCATAGAGATTGAAGCCGTTGTCCCCTCGATCTTGGTGCACCAGCCTGCATAGTAGCGAAGCGCTTCAGCGGGACCGGTGCCGCATAGGAACTCTGCCAGACCCAGAGGCATTCCCTCGTTCAACGTATCTATATAAGCCAGTTCCGCCGCATTTTCTTCGACGAGATCGGCGAGTTTCCAGAGCCGCTTGGCGCGGTCGGAAGGAGGCATGCGCCGCCAATTTGGCGACTCGAATGCCCTCCGTGCCGCGGCGACTGCGAGATCGATATCTGCCTCGGCGGCCAAGGTGGCCGAGCCGATGAGCAGTTCAGTTGCCGGATCAATCAGATGCTGAACGCCACCACTGCCGTCGATCCACTTCCCTCCGATCAGCAAGGGGCGAGATTTTTCTAGGTAAGATCGAACCTTGATTTCGGGCGACATGATGCAACTCCACGGGGCGAATTGGCGTATTTATGTGGACCACTTTAGGTGAAGCGTCAACTTGGTTTGGGTTGGAGCTAGTTCGAATAAATTCACATATTTGTATAGTTTTATGTCGAATTTGACACGGGAAAGGTCGCTCTTTTCATTTCTGAGATGGAAAATTTGTTGAACAAAAAATAAAATCGCTTTCTTGACCTATCATCACGGCACCCTTAGCCAATCAGAATACTAAACAAAGATAAAGGTCATGGTAGAGGGCGGCCAATGGAACGAAAGAGTTTTGCACTTAACCCATCTTCTCCCCGATCCGTGATAGCCGGCGTTTTTATGGGCGTAATGGGTGGGGAAGTGTTCATCGTCCAGCCCGGGTTCGTTCAGGGCCTAGTAGAGCACTTGCGGTTTACCGAAGAACAAGCTGGGCTCATTGCATCAATCGAAATGGTTGGCTTTGCAGCCATGACGACCCTGCTGATTTTTCTCACGCGGCGACTTAACTGGAGGCACATGCTGACGGCATGCATCGCCCTCACTGTGGCTGGCCAGATTGGCTCCATGCTGACCAGCTCGCTAACGTCATTTGGGGCGATGCGCTTTCTTACAGGCCTGGGTTGTGGCGGCATAGTGTCGATCGGCTTTGCGGCGATAGGCCTAACTGACAAGCCAGACAGGAATTTTGGCATTCTCGTTTCCTTTTCCGGCGTTTACGGCGCGGTAGTGCTTGGGGCTATGCCAAGCCTCTATGAATATGCCGGGATGCAGGGTCTGCTATTGTTTTTTGCTGCCTTCGCTGCAATGGGCTTTGCGCTGGTAGGGTGGATGCCGACTTCAGCTTCCGCAATGCAGACGGGCGCCAATGCCGAGGCCCAGGTCCCCGTTGGGCTCACTTTATCTGCACTTGGTGCCATGTTCGCCTACTTTCTTGCGCAGGGGGTTATATGGACCTACCTCTTCCGCATTGCCATTTCGGGAGGCCTTTCCGAAACGCAGGCTGCGTTCGGACTGACCATCGCCCAGTTTGCTGGCATACTAGGCGCTTTAGTTCCCTCAATCGTTGGCGCGCGCTTTGGGCGGGCGATCATGCTGACAATAGCGATTTCGGCTGGCATCGCGCCGCTGTTGTTCTTTTTGTATGGAGCGATGACCGTGTTCAGTTACGCAATTGCGGTTTGTATCTACAATTTTGGTTTCAATAAGACCCATCCTTATATGCTTGCGACAATGGCTAGTTTCGATGGCTCGGGGCGAGTGGTGACGCTTGCAGTTGCGATGCAAACCTTGGGCTTGGCAATCGGCCCTGCGATTGGCGCGATGCTGTTGGTAGGAAACTCATTCGTTGCCGCCCAGTGGTTCGGAATTGCTGCCTTTGCGGCTGCTTTCGTGTTGATACTGATACCTGCGCGATTTCACTCAAGTAAAACTGCTAGCCCATCTAGATGAGGCTCGCTGCTGGTAATTGGGCAGAGTTAAGGCGGTAATATGTACAACATATAGCGCAAGACGTCGTTCAACTCTCGAGAAAACAAACATACTGAAAAGGCAAAAATCGTCCAAAAAATAATGATAAAGTAACATTTATCGTTAAAAGAATGACTCTCTCCGGTGCTCATCATGCGTTCTTTCCGATAAAGCGGTTATTTTTTTGTTGAACAGTTTTATTGCTATCGTTAGAATCCCAGCAAGTCCAATCAATGGGCGCTCGGGAGGTATTTATGTCATCTGCATTTGGTCATTCCTTGTTGGCAGCAGCTTCACTAATCGCGATAGCGACACCTGCGCTTGCCCAAGAAAATCCTCCTCCCAGCGACATCAATGCAGGTGGGGTAGAAGAAATCGTCGTTACCGCGCAGAAGCGCGAACAAAACCTTCAGGACGTTCCTGTCGCGGTGACTGCCTTCAGTGCCGCTACGATCAATCGCTTGGGTCTGTCGTCAACCGAAGATCTGGCCGGCTTTACCCCCAACCTCAACTATCAACCCGCCGGCGGCATCGGCTCTAGTATCGGTATCCGGGGCATCCAGGATCAGAACTTCACCTTCAATCAGGTAGGCTCTGTGGCCATGGTGGTTGACGAAGTCGCGCTGAACTCGCCGAACCTCAATACATTCGCTCTATTCGATATTTCCCGGATTGAGGTTCTTCGCGGGCCGCAAGTTACGCTGTTTGGCCGCAGCACAACCGGCGGGGCCCTCAGTGTCGCAACCCGTCAAGCTCGCGTCGGCGAGGAGGCCAATGGTGAGGCTTCGGTAAGCTATGGGCGCTTCAATGCGGTCGACGTTCAGGGGGCTGCAGGAGCCCCAATCGGGGATATGTTTGCTGCGCGCCTGGCTGGTCAGTACCAGAAGCGTGATGGCATTCAGCGTAATGTCACTCGTGGCGTCCGAGATGGTGAGCGAGATCGCTATGCCCTGAGAGGTTCACTTGCATTCAGCCCATCAGATAGTTTCCTGGTCACCTATTCAGGTCTCTACGGTAAGGACAATGGTCAGCAGCCGAATTACCTGCCAATCGGGTTTCTGCAGCCGGGTGGCGGAGCGACGGTCTGTAACAATCCAAGCCTACAGCCTGGCAATGGCTGCGCTGACCCATATGGATTTATCTCGCCGGGCAAGTTCAACGAGAGTTATTCGAACTTCCGGAGCTTCGTCCATTCAAAGGTTTTCGGCAACACGCTAAACATTGCTCTGGATGTCGGACCAGTCACCTTGTCATCGATCAGTGCGGTTATCGATCACTCGATTAGTCGCCAAGAGGATGTCGACTCTGGCTCGATAGGCAGAGTCGAGGTGCACAATGACGTCGACACCAATCAAAAGTCGCAAGAGTTTCGGATTGCTACCAACGGCAAGGACAAACCCTTTAACTTCGTTGGCGGCCTGTTCCTGTTTGACGAAGAGAACTCAGGCCATGTCGCCCGTAGCATATTGACCGCCGGCAATGGTACGCCGCCTATCGGGCTTAACTCGCTTATCTTTCGCCAGAAGACTAAAATCACGTCGGCCTACGGCCAGTTTGATATCAGCGTTTCTGATCAGTTCAGTCTGGTTGCTGGCGTCCGCTATTCGGATGAGTCTAAGCGAGGCACAGCACGTTCTTACCGACGCACGGGAGCAGGGACGGCTGCCTGGACGAATTTTGCGCCCTCGATCGGGACCCATCTTGAGGCAGCTTCACTGGTAGCACTGTCAAATCCGGCACAAAACTCGGGCGACGTGCCTTTCGGCAAATCCTGGAGTAACTGGGGCGGCAAGGTCGGCCTCAACTTCAAGCCAAGCGATGATGCTCTGATTTATGCCAGCGTGTCAAAGGGCTTCAAGGGCGGCACCTTCAATCTTATCCCGGCATATAACCTGCAGGTTGCCCAACCCATCGCCAACCTTCAGAAGGGCGTGGATCCTGAAAAGATCACCTCATATGAGATCGGCACGAAGCTTGAGTTTTTTGACCGCAAGCTTCAACTGAATATCGCGGGTTTCTTGAGCGACTACCAAAACCAGCAGGTTTTCACCTTTATCGGTGGTGCTGCGGCGCTTCTCAATGCAGGCAAAGCAAGCATCAACGGAATTGAGGCGGAGTTAACCTGGGCGCCGGAAGGAGGCTGGCTTATTCAGGGTGGCTTAGGGCTGCTTGATGCCAAATATGATAGCTTTATCCTACCAGAAGAAAAGGGTGGACCCAGTTTTGCGGGCAAGCGGACCCCTCATACGCCAAAGGCAGCTTTTACGGGGCTGGTGCAAAAGACATATGATATTGGCGACAATCAGTTGAGCGCCCAGATCAGCTTCAAGCAGACCAGCAGTCAGTTTGCAGGCTTCCACAACACGCCAGATGAGTTCCTGCCAAGCCGCACAACTTTTGATGCGCGGCTTCGCTACCTGTTTGGCATGGACCGTAATTTTGAAATTACCGTATTTGGGAAGAATGTTTTCGACAAACGGTTCTGCCAGACGATACAACCCGGTTCTTTCACCAACCAGTGTATTGTAAATGAACCTGGCACTTATGGCGTCAAACTGGGTATCAAATTCTAAGATGTAATTTCTATCGATCCAGGCTGTCTGTGGTTTTTGTGAGAAGGCCACAGGCAGTTTCTGAGAATGCCAGCGGGAATCCTCATCGTGAAGATAAAACTCAAACTGCCCAGATTTGGTATGAATATGGAAGAGGCTACCATCGTCAAATGGCATAAAAGCGTTGGCGAAAGCTTTGTTGAAGGGGAGGCGATCTACGAGGTGGAAACCGACAAGGTCACCCAGGTCGTCGATTCCACGGGCAGTGGCACGCTAATTGAAATTCTTGTTCCTGAAGGCGAAGATGCACAGGTTGGAGATCCAATATGTGTATTGGAGGTCGGCTGAATTTTTTAACTTTCTATGTTGGGCTGGGGAATTTGCGAACATGCGAGCTGCCAGAACTTTCTTTAAGGCTGGTTCTTTTGGCTTTGTTGCCAGCCTTTGTGTTTTGCAGCTCAGTTCGGCAGCCCAAGCTGTAAAATTAGTCCCAGCGAAATCGGCAACTTCACCGGTTCCAGTTGTTGTTGTAGAGCCGGTCGTTGTCGCAAATCCCAATCCTGCCGTTCCGTTAGCTGCGGTCCTGACATTGCAGGCGCGGAATGCAATTGCGGTAGATGTTGCTATCCAGGAACGCTTGACTGGCCGGCCGGAAAGAAACTGGCGTGTCTCTGCCCCTCTTGCATCTGATGGCTCCATTAGTTTGCCGATTGTTGGCTTTCGGCACTCCGCAGTGCTGACCCTTACGATCTCACTGCGCACCGCAAAAGGTATGTCGACGGCATTATCGAACGGGTTAACCTTCCGAGCACCCGTTGTTCCGGATGTTGGTTTGAACTGGCCAAGCATCGAAACGTTAGAACTGGACCGCACTCGGGTGGAACCTGGCATTACCTTTGTCTCAGTACGCCGTAACTTCCTTGAACGCGGGTCGCTCATGACAACGCGCCAGCGGGACTTCCAGCGCAAGTTCGGGCTGATCATCGGCCTAAACGGGGACGGTGAAGTTGTGTGGTACTATAGGTCGCCACAGCGCATCGCGGGCATCCAGTCGATGCCCGATGGACGAATTCTGATGACCCTTGCTGATCAGCGAACCCGGATCATCGATATACTCGGCAACGTCAAACGCGAGTATGTCGCAGGGCAAAGCCCGGACCGTGACCCGTCTAGCGGCGCAATACCTATTGAGGGTATCCAAACCATTCATCATGAGCCCTACTTAACAAAGCGAGGAACTTTCATCGCAATGTCCGCTAATGCCCGGCGGATCGACGGCTACTACACGAGCGTTACCGATCCCAATGCGCCGCGGAAGGCGCAGATGGTCATGGGGGATGCGATCATCGAATATGACGCGAGTGGCAAGATTCTGTGGAAGTGGGACAGCTTTGACCACCTTGATCCGATGCGTGTCCATTTTCATTTGTTTCAGCCGTATTGGATGACGCGGGGCTTTCCGGGTCACCTAGATTGGACCCACGGCAATGGCGTTTCCTATGACGAGAAGAATGGGACCATCATTGCATCGCTGAAGCAGATGGACGCCATCATCGGCATCAGCCGAAAGTCCGGCGAAGTGAAGTGGATCTTCGGCGATCCGACTGGCTGGAGCGGCGCCCTTGCGGCAAAGGTTCTGAAACCGAAAGGGCGGTTCGTTCGTTACCCGTTTAGTCCGCATCACCCACATGTCGACGGCCCCGGGTTGATTACCTATTACGACAACGGGATGTTCCAGGCTTTTCCTTTCACAGGGAAGGCCCCAGTTCCCCAGCACTTGAATTTCAGCCGAGCCGCCCGCATCCGGATCGACGAAAAGGCAATGACCTTTGAGGAAATCTGGACCTCGGAAACCGAAGGGAAAGTAGATTCTTGCTATAACTGGGCGATGGGTGAAGCTGAAACCTTGCCCATGACGGGGAATGCACTGCTGATCCGCGCTAATTGCATTCCGCGCGATCCAACCGTCAGCGATTTCAACGAATTTGATCTCTCCAAAAGATTTGTCGATGAAACCTATGGTGACGCCTTTGTCGATCAGTACAGCACGGGCAGTCCCGGCAGACGCATTGCGCGCTATCGGTTTTCTAATCCGGACCAGATCATTAGCTGGACGCTTTATGGCGGATTTCACCGGGCGACAGTGGCAGGTGGAAGTTAACCCATCCCATCGCTCTCGTTAATAAAGATTAGCAAAGCCGGGCGATATAAGGACCGGCTCAGATCGCTGTCCGGCCAGTTACCCTTGGTCGATCTGGGTGAGCATAAAATTCAGCTTCTCCATGATCGGAGCATCGGAAAAGCGAAACAGGTCGAACGGCGTCTCTGCCTGCAGGGACCAGGGAACCCAAGAAGGGATAACAAACATATCACCCTTTTCCAGAGGGTGGGTTTCGCCGTTCATTACGACGGCTCCCGTGCCTTCGAAAACTTGGAATACCGTTGAGCCGACATCCCGCCGTGAAGCGGTCTCGGTGCCGGCGCGTAGACGGTGGAACTCCAAACGGATCGTCGGCATGACATCCCCGCCGGTGGTCGGATTGACGTAGCGAATCGCCGCATGACCGGGGGCAACGGTAGCCGGATAGCCTTCTGATTCGAGGGCAAGCTGCTCGCTGAGTGCTGCGTCGGTATACTTCCAGCGATAGGCGCCAATCGGGGAACTCACGGGATCCTTCAGCCCTGCCAGGGGACGCAGGCCGGGATGGCACCATAGCCGCTCGCTGCGGCTGTACTCTGGCGTTTCGAGGCATGTCAGCTGGTCGGAACCGAATTCGAAGAAGCCTACGTCCATCTGCTGGCTGAACGGAATGTCGAGGCCGTCGATCCAGGTCATAGGCTTATCAGTGACATTCTGGTGGCCGTGGAAATTCCCGCCCGGAGTTAACAGAAGGTCGCCTCGGCTCATTCTGACCGGATCGCCGTTGACGACAGTCCAAACGCCTTCACCTTCCACAACAAAGCGAAAAGCGTTTTGACTATGGCGATGTTCGGGAGCCACTTCGCGCGGACCCAGATACTGGATCGCGGCCCAGAGTGTTGGACTGATATAGGCATGCGGGGCGAGCCCCGGGTTCCCAAGCCCGATTGCGCGGCGTTCGCCTCCGCGTCCAACGGGCACCAGATCGCCTGATCGCTCGGCCAAAGGCAGCAGCTTGGCCCACTTCCAGACATACGGTAGCGCCTTAGACTTGGGGTGGATCGGCATCAGATCGCCCAACTGCGTCCACAGGGGTAGGAGGCTCTGTTCGGCAAATCCGCGGTACAGTTCGCGCAGTTCGGGCGTATCATCGGGTTGCATTGCATGGGCGACTGATGTGTGATCGAGCTCTTCGCTCATTTTAGGTCTCATTTAAACCGAATTATTCGGCATCGGGCTGGTTGGGGGGGGCGGCGTTTCTGAAGGCTGCAATGCCGTCCAGCTCGCCAAAAATCTTCGCGATGGTTGGCCAATTTTCGAGCGGGATCGAGAAGCGCCGGTTGTTCCAGACTTGAGCGTAAAGGCAGATGTCGGCGAGCGAGGCGACATCGCCGTGGCAGAAGCGACCGGTTTGCGGACCTCCCGCAAGCGTGGCTTCGATCGCGTCGAAAGTTTCGGTCACCCAATGGGAAAACCACTCGGCGACCGCATCTTCCCCGGCTCCAAATTGCGCGACCACCCGGTTGAGAACACGCAGGTTATTGAGCGGATGAATCTCACACGCAATCATGTAGGCCAAAGACCGCACACGCGCCCGCCCAGCCGCGTCTGTCGGCAACAAGGGCGGGTTCGGATGTGTCTCATCAAGCCATTCGATGATCGCCAGCGACTGGGTTAGCACCGTGCCGTCGTCGAGTTCAAGCGCGGGAACCAGTCCGGCTGGGTTCAGCCCGAGATAGGCCGCTGTGCGGTTCTCGCCCTTACGCAGAGCATAAGCCACATACTCGTAATCTAGGCCCTTCAGATTGAGTGCCGCGCGCAACCGGGTCGAAGTGGATGACCTGAAGAAGTTGTGCAGGCGTATCGTCATTCGCGCGGACCGATCTTCGTGGTCAGATTGCCAAGCCCGTCGATTGAGACCACGCACACGTCACCCGGCACAAGCGGACCGACCCCAGCCGGTGTACCAGTCATGATCAGGTCGCCTGGTTTGATGGTCATCGAATGCGATAGTATCGAAATGATCTCAGGGACGGACCAGATTAGCTCAGCCAAATCCGCGTCCTGCTTTACGGTATCATTAACAGCCAGAAGGATTGATCCTTTTGCAGGATGTCCCACTTCGGCGACTGGGTGGATGGAGCCGATAACGGCCGAACGGTCAAATGCCTTGCCCCAATCCCAGGGGCGGCCCTTTTCTCTTGCTTGGATTTGAATGTCCCGCCGCGTGAGATCGTTCCCCACAGCATAGCCCCAAATGTAGGATGGGCTCTCTTCAACCGACAGGTTCCGACCTTCTTTCCCAATCGCGACAACAAGTTCCGCTTCGTAATGGAAGTTCTCGGTGAGTGTTGGATATGGAATGGTTGCGCCGTCGTGAACGACTGCATCGGCCGGCTTGGTGAAGAAGAAGGGCGGTTCGCGGTTGGGGTCAAAACCCATCTCGCGCGCATGCTCGGCATAATTGCGGCCCACGCAAAAAATCCGGCGAATCGGGAACTGTTGTGCCGATCCGGCTACGGGAACGGTAATGTGCGGGTGCGGCTGGAAGGTGTATTCTGTCATAGTTTCCTCAAAAATTATTAGCTCTGCGTTTCAACCGATTACGCTGAAGGTCATTACGGCTGGCTGGTCAGGGATACGGAGAGCGGGTTGTAATTGTAGAGCCATAAGCCTCGGTCCTTAGAGGGATCCTTGCGCCCGAAAGCTTCGCGGAATTCCTCATGCGTCTGGAAATGGAACAACCGGGCATGTTCGGTACTTTCATTGACGATCCGCGCCGTTCGGTCGATGCGCGCCTGTTCATAGGCTTTCAGCGCGGCCGCCAGCTCGTCAAATTCATCGATAGCCCGCATCAGCACGGCAGCGTCCTCAATGGCCATGACAGCCCCTTGCGCCATATAAGGCAGGGTCGGGTGCGCGCTGTCACCAAGCAGCGTTACTCGCTCGGTGCTCCAATAATTAAGACGCGGCCGATTGTTCAGCGCCCAGCAAAAGCAGGTATCGCTATCGGCGGCATCGATCATCGTCTGCACATCCGGATGAAAGCCTGCGAAATCAGCCTTAAGGTCTTCCCATGGCGCCTTGATTGCCCACCCTTCGCGGGTCCATTCGGGCTTTTCCACGCAACCCACAAAGTTGAGCAGCTTGCCGCCGTTCACCCAGTAGACGACCATATGCTTGTCGGGACCCATCCAATTGACAAAAATAGGAGGCTGGAAGTTGGGTGGCAACTTATCCACCGGAACCATCACCCGCCAGGCAACATTTCCGGTGAAGTTGGCGGGCTCGTTGCCATGCATCTGCGCCCGGACAGCGGATTTGATCCCGTCGGCACCGATCAGTACATCCCCATGGACCGTAGTGCCATCGGTGAAGTGCAGAGTGATGCCCTCATCGTCTTCCTCATAGCGATCCAGTGTTTTGCTGAGGTGGATCGATGTCGGCGAAAGTTCGCGAACCCGTTGTTCCAGAACCCGAATGATATCGGGGCGATAGACTTGCAAATAGGGCGCCCCAAATCGATCTTCATGGCTGTCCCCCAGCAAGATCTCGCTGACAACTTCGGCGGTGTCGTGGAGCCGGAATTCTGTGCGCAGAGGCCGGACCGAAATAGCGACAAGCTGATCAAGCACGCCAAGATGGCGCAAAACATGTGTAGCGTTGGCGCTTACTTGGACCCCCGCGCCAACCTCGCCAAGTTCGGGAGCTTGTTCGAAAACCTCGACCTCATGCCCCGCTTGTAGGAGCAATCCGGCAGCGGCCATTCCGCCGATCCCGCCCCCAGCGATTAGTATCTTCCTTCTTGTGGTCATGATTTGTCTTCCTCGCCCGTAATATCGGCTTTTGCTATTTGCGGTTGTTCTCATGCGGCGCCTTCGGAGTAGCCCCGGCTGGTCGCCAGTCGAAATGGGTGCGGACATTGCCCCAGTCAGAAGGAAAATAGGGGATAGGTACTACACCCTGCTGCCGCGCCCATTCATCCCAGCGTGCAATCATGGCCCGGGCGACGTCAGGATGACTGGCGGAGAGATCGTGTTGCTCCGCCGGATCCTTGGCGACATCGTAAAGGGTCCAGCGCTCTTTTGGTCCCCAAGGAGGGTTCTGCCAAACAATTTTCCAGTCGCCCTGGCGCCCAGCTCGGCGTGCCCAAAGTTCCCAGCCAAAGAACGCTTCAGCCGAGTGCAATGCGGGCATAGTGGGGTTGGCAAGGAGAGCCTTGAGACTGGTGCCTTCCAGGCGTTCTATAGTGCGCCCCTCGAACTGGCCGATCGGGGTCGGGATACGGGCATAGTCAAGCAGGGTCGGCACAATATCGAGAACTTGGGTGAATGCTCCGCTTAGCGCATTGCGACCGGTGATGCCGGGACCCGCCACAATAAACGGGACGCGTGTTCCGCCTTCGGTGGCAAAACCCTTTCCCAGACGGAAAGGTGTATTGCTGACATGGGCCCACTGTGGGCCGTACCAGACATGCGATCCGGGTCGCCCCATTTGGTCAAGCCGCATGTCACGCTCTTTTGCCGCCCAGCGATACCAATCTGCACCTCCAAAATCTAGCGGATTGCCGCCATCCGCGCCATTGTCGGACATGAAGATGATTACTGTATTGTCGAGTTGTCCCTTTACTTTAAGCGAAGCGATAACCCGGCCGATTTGCCGGTCCATGTTGCTGACCATTGCTGCATAAATTTCCATGCGACGCGCTTCGAGACGGCGAAGGTCGGGTGTCAAGTCTCGCCAGGAAGGCCAGTCTGTGTCGAACGGGGCAGCGGCCTGCGATCTGCTGACAAGGCCCATGCGACGCTGGCGGGCAAGGCGCGCTGCGTGGATTGCCTCATATCCCTTGGCGTATCGGCTGCGCTGCCTTGCAATATCCTTATCCGGAGCCTGCAAAGGCCAGTGCGGCGCTGTGAAATTCAGCATAGCAAAGAAGGGCTTGCTCTGGTCTCCTTGATCCAGATAGCCAATCATCTTGTCAGTAAATGTCCGCGAACTGTAAAAATCAGCAGGTGGCAAAACGTCCTTGCCATTCTCGACATAGTTCACGGTAGGAATGTCTGGAAAGACGCCCTTGTTGTCGAAATGTGATCCAGCACCCTGGATGAGGGCGAAATGCTGCTGGAAGCCCCTGGCGGCTGGGCGGTAAGCAGGGTCGCGCACTCCGCCCATATCCCATTTTCCTGAGAGCATGGTGCGATATCCCGCATGGCCAAGTATGTCGGCAATCGTAGCCACACGGTAGGTCAGAACCGCTTCATAACCCCGCTTGCCCTCGGTTTGTGGCGTCCAGTCGCCTGCCATCGTTCCAAATCCGGCATTATGCGGCGAGGCACCTGTGAGCAAGGCGGCGCGGGTGGGCGAACAGGCCGCGTAGGTGTGAAAGTTTGCCAGCCGCACACCGGACTGAGCGAGGCGATCGAGGTTCGGGGTCCGGATTTCAGATCCGAATGATCCGACATCGGAATAGCCTAGGTCATCCGCGACAATTATCAGGAAGTTGGGTCGCTGCGGCGCAGGCGCTTTGGGACGCGCGCCAGCCTGGCTGCCCAGCAAGACAAGTAAACCAACACCGGCAAGTGCTATTCTGTCCAGTAGGCGTGCTTTGCGCTGCTCATGCCGCATCGGCACAATCCATCATCAGAACGGCTTTGATGACGTCGCCACTACGTGTGCGCTCGATTGCCAGGTTGATGTCGGCAAAGGGGAATGTGCCGATGAGACGGTCTGCCGGAAACTCGCCAGCCCGCCACCATTCGAGCATTCGGGGGTACAGATCATGCGGAACCGAATTGCCAAACGACAGCGCTTCAAACCGGGCTGCCTTCTCGAAGAGCGGCATGGGCTTCAACGTGTATTCTTCCATCGGGCTGGGCAGGATCGCATAGGCCATATGTCCCCCCGTGCGCAGGCTGGCGATCGCGCTTTCAAAAGCCGTGGCATTTCCTGATGTTTCCAAAAGTTTGCCGACGCCGCGTCCTGTCTGCGCCATGACCCAAGCGTCCATCGGGCCCGTCCGCGGGTTAAAGACAGCCGTTGCACCCAGCTCTTGCGCCAGTATCAGGCGGTCATCGCGCACATCGACCACCAGGATTGCGCCTGCACCTGCGCGGCGTGCACCCATAACAGCGCCGAGTCCAACCGCACCTGCACCGACGATCAAGACCGTTTCACCAGGCTGGACATTGAGGACGTTGAAGATTGCTCCGGTGCCGGTCATTACCCCGCAGGTGATGCTGGCACCCACTTCAGCGGGTATGTCCTGTGGCATGGAGACAAGGCAATGATCCGGAACGATTGCATGCGTTGCAAAGGAGGACTGCTGGAAGAACGCCGCATGAAGCGGAGCATCGGAACTGTCTCGGAGGGTAGCGCTGCCATCCAGCCGCCTGCCGCCGAAAGTCACATCCCAACTCAGATCGCAATAATAGGGCTGTGTCTGCGTGCACGAAGGACAAGCTCCGCAAGACCCGTAGCCAAGTATCACCCGATCGCCGACCTTGACCCGCGCATCCTTGCCGACCGCTTCAACAATGCCAACGCCTTCATGGCCAAACACGGCGGGCAGGGCACACAAAGAAGGGCCCTCAAGGTCCATATGACAGATGCCGCACGCCTCGATCCGAACAACCGCCTCGTCCGGCTGCGGCGCAGCAAGAGTGGCGCGCTCGATCGTCAAAGCCTTGCCGAGATGCCTCTGGATCGCTGCCTGGATCACTTGGCTCACCATTACGCTCCTTGCTTCGTAGTCCAGGCGGTATGCTTGGATTGCAGAAACTCGTTCATCGCATCGACACCATGGAGTCTGCCCACACCACTTTCCTTATATCCACCGGTTTCGACTTCGGGATGCAATGCGCCGTGCATGTTAATCCAAACCGTACCTGCTTCGATCCGCCGCGCCATTCCCTGCGCGCGGGCGAGATCGGCGCTCCACACACTAGCAGCAAGGCCGAACCTGCTAGCATTGGCGCGCTCAAGCGCTTCGGCATCTGTATCGAAAGACTGCAAAGTAAGGATCGGGCCGAAAATCTCGTCTGTTATCAGTGGCGAATGAGGATCGCGAACATGCACCAGACTGGGCGTGACAAAGGCGCCGACAGCATGCTTCCCGCCCAAGGCCATGCCTCGAACCACAATCTCGTCGGGCTCCCTGACCTCATCTAGCAAGCGCAGGATTCGGTCGCGTGCCGCAAAATCGATCATCGGGCCCATCTGCGTTGCAGGATCGGACCCCGACCCAACTACGATCTCCGCAAGTGATCTTGCAAAGAGGGCCTTTGCTTCTTCCAATCGTTCGTTGGAAACCAGTAGACGACTGGCCGCAACACACTGCTGGCCGGAAATGAATATGGCTGCCCTTACGATCTGAGGGACTGCATTCTGCATATCGGCATCATCAAGTAGAATAACTGGCGCACTGCCCCCCAGTTCGAGATTAACCCGCTTCATTGTTGAGATTGCAGCTACCGCGATCTGCTTGCCGACTTGGGTGCTACCTGTATAGCTGACAACCCGCACTTCCGAGGCTTCGACCAGCAACTTAGCGCCTTCGTGGCCAGTCTCACTGAAGAAATTGACCACCCCACGCGGCAGGGTAGGGATCTTTGCTAGCAGGCCCAATACAGTAGTACTCGTCAATGCTGTTTGCGGTGCCACTTTGATAACGCAAGTGCAGCCCGCAGCCAGTGCAGGCGCAAGGGAACGTATCAGCAGGATAATCGGAGCGTTCCAAGGCACTATAATCGCGGCCACGCCTGCGGCTTCCTTGCCAATCATCGAATAGAGATCGGCTTCAATTTCTATCACTCTCCCGAAGATATTGCGCGCCAGTCCGGCATAATAGCGAAGCTCTGAAACACTTAAATCAACCTCTACTAGGGATTGCGAAACCGGCTTGCCATGCTCGGCTGTCAACAGGGCGGCGACTTGCTCCCTGCAGGCGTTGAGTAGTTCGGCAAACTGCAGAAGTACGGAGGCACGGAGCCGAGGGGTTGCATTCCAATTACTTTGATAGAAAGCTGAAGAAGCGGCAGCTATTGCTGCATGAACCGAAACTTCATCGGCGTCGTGAAAGTGGCCGACTGCTGCACCTGTTGCTGGGTTGATGCTGGCAGCGGCGCTCGACGCCTCTGGCGCACTAAACTTGCCTGCAATCCAAGAAAAACCGTCCAAGGCTTTTATTCCTATATTTCAGCGCGAAGTGCGTCCGCGGCTCACTCGCTCATTGATCGAGCTAAGCCTTAGATGAATCAATATTGTTGCGCAAGAACTCAACCTTTACTGGACGTCTTTATAATAAGAAAATGATAAGAAAAGTCAAAAAAATCTAGTTTTATGACCATTTCAGCATCCAATTTTCCCATCTACGGAGACGTTATGGGGCGCTGAACAAGGAATAAATGTACAACAAAGTATCAATTCATTCTTAGATTTGGGTCGCGCCAGCACTGATGACCGGCCCCAATGAGCCGGGGTCGGTCAATTGCACCTACGATCTGCGGGTTGGCATGCGCACCTCCGACGTTCAGATGACCTAACAACTGATCGATGTCACTCACTTTGGCCACTTGACAGCATCCGCCGGATATAAGATTTTACGGTTGTTCGTATGCCCGTTTGTAGGCAGGCGCACCCTTCCCGCAGGAGGGGGTCGATATCCAACTATCATCGACGAGGCCCGCCGTGCACGAACTAAAACTACAATACCGTTCACTCGACAAGATTAAGCCATTCCAAAAGAATGCGCGCAAGCATAGCGCACGGCAGGTGGCACAGATCGCTAGCAGCATCGAAGCAACAGCGTTCGCAAACCCTATCCTAATTGATGAGGATAGTGGGATCATAGCCGGCCATGGTCGGCTTCTTGCCGCCAAAAAGCTCAAACTTAAAGAGGTGCCGGTCATTGAGTTGTTGGGCCTGACAGAGCCACAGAAGCGCCTGCTGCGGATTGCGGATAACAAGATCGCGTTGAACTCAAGCTGGGATGCTGACCTGCTCAAGGTCGAGCTTCAGGAGATCATTGTTTCCGGCCTCGATATAGAGATCACGGGGTTCGAGATCGGCGAGGTCGACTTCTTTCTGACAGAACAGGCTGACCCAGCCGAAGACTTAGTTCCCCCAGCGGTTGAGGCCGCTGTCACCCAGTTGGGCGACATCTGGTCGCTGGGTAGACATCGCCTTAGCTGCGGCGATGTCCGCGAGGCGGATGCTCTGACCAAACTGATGGATGGGGCTGTCGCTGACGCCGCCTTTCTAGATCCGCCTTACAATGTGCCGATTGATGGCTATGCGACCGGGCGCGGCCAGAACCGGCATCGAGAGTTCGAGGTCGGCTGCGGCGAGATGAGCGCATCCGAGTTCACACAGTTTCTTTGGGCTGTATTTGATCGCTGTACGTCGGCTTCGCGCGATGGCGCGGTGCATTTTATCTGCATGGACCATCATCATGCCGGGGAGCTGATCACAGCTGCAGATCAGGCCTATGCGCATCGGCTCAACATCTGCGTTTGGTCGAAGAATAATGCAGGCCTAGGCAAGCTCTACCGCTCGCAGCATGAGCTTATCTTTGTGTACCGCGTGGGAGAGACCAAGCACCGCAACAACGTCCAACTCGGTAAACATGGGCGTTATCGAACGAACATCTGGGAATACCCCTCGGTTAACGGGTTTAGCAGTACCCGTAAACATGATCTCTCTCTCCACCCGACCGTCAAACCAGTGGCCATGGTCGCAGACGCTATTCAGGATGTGACAAAGCCCAAAGATATCGTGCTCGATACATTTATGGGTTCAGGGACCACTTTGATTGCGGCCGAACGCACCGGGCGAATTTGTTATGGGCTAGAGATTGATCCCCATTATGTCGAGGTCGCACTTGACCGTTGGACAGCATTAACGGGTCAAGAGCCCATATTCGAAGCAACGGGAGAGACACTTAGCCAACGGCGTGAGCGCTATAAGGTGTCCGCATGATCGACGATCCAACAAATGGCTATGACGTCGGATATCGGAAGCCGCCGAAAGCTCATCAGTTCAAGAAGGGCCAGCCATCGGCAAATCCCAATGGGCGCCCAAAGAAGGAAGCTTCTATCACCAAAGCGCTTGGGGAGCTCCTTAGCAAAGATTTGGTCGTTGGCAGCCAAGACGGCTCAAAGACAAGTATGCCAGCCAATGAGGTGATCGCAAAAAAGATTATCAATCAGGCGGCTTCAGGCAATGTCCAAACTCAAAAGATGCTAGTCCGCATGGAGGAGCTTCGACAGCCTAAGAAGCAAATTGACGCCCAAAATGTGCTTTCATCTGCTTACGGCGAGGGCTTGAATCCAGACCAGTTGGGTGAACTCACCCATATCATTTTGAGCCAAAAAGTCGCAACAGATAGCGGTCTTTTTGTTCAAAATGACGGTTGGCTTAAGGCAACATCCATCGGCGCCCCGATTGTGGATCTCTGCGCGAGACTTGAAGCGCAGCAGATAGGAAGCATCTCGGAGTATAAAGCTGCTCGTGATGCGTGTGTTCTAGCTGTATGCGACGCTCTAAATGAGCGAGCCATTTTTTGCTTAGGTGCCCAAGTTCAAAGTCTCGAGAAATCTGATCTCGAATGATTTTTTCGACTGGACTTCTTACCTAATCGGAGTGAACTGACTGGGTATCAGCCCGGCTTCCGGGCTCGTTTCAGTGCAACGGACTGCACTTTGAGACGAGATACAGATGACATCAAAAATGATCGAACAAGAGGTCGCAAACCTTGAGGGCCTAGGGCTAGCCGACCTGCGCAAACTTTGGGCCGAACGCTTCGGCCCGCCACCTTCAGTACGATCTGTAGACCTCCTGCGTCGGCTTCTCGCCTGGCACATTCAGGCCGACTTCCACGGCGGCCCCGATGGCACCTTACGCCGCAGGCTCGGTCAAAAGGGCAATGCCACACCTACCAACCTTCATGTTGGCACACGCATCGTCAAAGAATGGCAGGGGCGGCGCTATGAGGTGTTGGTCGATCACCAAGGCCCTCTCTTTGAAGGACGACGCTATCGCAGCCTCTCTGAAATCGCGCGGACCATTACCGGCACCCGCTGGAACGGTCCGCGCTTTTTCGGGCTTCGGGATGAGAAGGGTGCCGCATGACGACCAAAGCAAGGATCCGATGCGCGGTCTATACGCGCAAAAGTCACGAAGATGGGCTGGAGCAGGATTTCAACTCGCTCACGGCTCAGCGAGAGGCATGTCTTTCCTATATTGCTAGCCAGAAGCCTGAGGGGTGGGTGGCGCTTGCGGCAGAATATGATGACGGCGGCTTTTCTGGCGGAACACTTGAGAGGCCTGCGCTCAAGCGACTGCTTGCTGATATTGATGCCGGACGGGTCGATGTTGTGGTGGTCTATAAGGTTGACCGCCTGACCCGATCGCTCACCGACTTTTCTAAGATTGTGGAGTTGTTGGACGGGAAGGGTGCCTCGTTCGTGTCGGTGACGCAGGCGTTTAACACCACAAGCAGCATGGGACGTTTGACCCTCAACGTGCTTTTATCGTTCGCCCAGTTTGAACGTGAAGTGACGGGTGAGCGGATCCGCGATAAGATAGCCGCCTCCAAGGCCAAGGGCATGTGGATGGGAGGCGTGGTGCCGCTAGGCTATGACCCACCTGCTGAAGGCGCACAACGAAGTCTGACCATCAACAGACAAGAAGCTGAGACCGTCCGGCATGTTTACGGCCGCTATCTCGAACTGGGGTCGGTACACGCACTTTGCGATGAGTTGGAGGCCGAAGGCATTCGGTCCAAGTCCCGCATCACCCAAGCCGGTAAGCCAATTGGCGGACAGGTCTTCAGCCGAGGCGCGCTGTTTCATCTTCTGAAGAACCAGATTTACAGAGGTCTGATACCCCACAAGGGCAAGACCTATCCCGGCCTCCATGAGGCCATCATCGATCAGGACCTATTTCATGCTGTCCAGACCATGCTGGCAGGCAACGCCCAGCGCCGCAAAAAGGGGCCATTAAGCACCGGTACTTCGCCGCTCAAAGGTATCCTTTATGACGCTAGCGGTGCGCCAATGAGCCCGACCATCTCCTATGGTAAGCTCAAGCGGGCGTATCGCTATTACGTCTCGTCGCCACTGCAATGCGGCAAGGGGAGTGACCATTCATCAGATCATGTGCGTCGTGTGGCGGCGGCACAAATAGAGGGTGTGGTAATTGACGCGCTGCGTAAGGCTCTTGGTGCCGATGAGGCTACTAATTGGAATTCGCTGAAGGCGCCTTTGGCCCGCGTCGAACTCAAGGCGCATTCGGTTGACTTACTCATCGATGCCGACCGCGGTGTTCCCCTTGACCACCTCATGGCGCGAAGCCTTGGTTGGGCAACAGTCCAACTTGAGCATGATAGTCATCAAGTCCGCCTAAGTATCTTAGGTAAAACAATATTTAGAGGCGGCCGCACGTGGATCATAGGGGGTACCGGGCAACATCCCATGAAGGCTTCGCGCCTTGACATCAAATTGGTGAAGGCCCTGAAGGCTGCTCATGCTTGGCAGCTTAAACTCAACGCCTCACCACTAACACCGCAGACCTATCTTGCCTCGGCGCAAGTCCATCCCGATTCTTACATCCGCCAACTTGGCCAACTCGCGTTCCTCGCGCCCGACATCCAGCAGTCGATTTTGGATGGTCATCAGCCGGCAGGTCTGACGATCAAACGGTTACTTGCCTGCAAGCTCCCGCTTGAATGGTCGGCGCAGCGCACGATGCTCGGCTTTGCGGGGTAACAATTTTCCGTGTTCTGGGGATGAATATTCCCTGTTATTTTTCACGAACTTCCGGGCCAGCCGTTAAAAACGCCGGATCTCCGCGGCTTGATCCGCCACACTGCCCGCGGCTCTAAAACATTTCCCTGTTATTCCCTGTTTAACAGGGAAACCGGAGTCATTTTCTGCACGCTGGAGACTCGCGGTTAAATTGGCTCATTTCGTCCTGAAATCGCCTTGGATTCAGGCCAAAATACTCCGGATAGAACCCAGATAATGCCCAGAAACCTTAGGGTTCCGGGCGGCTAGATTTTGTGGAGACCAGTTCGCTGGACTGTTTGGCGGAGCGGGAGTCCTCCATATTAATGGTTTAAGTCATTGATTAATAATGAGTTTGCATCATCCATAAAATGGTAACCCCACATATTACCCCACATCATCTAATGCACCCTTACCGTTTACTCACCCTGATGCTGGTGTGTTCAGCCGAGATGATGGGTCTCAAAAATCTGTATCAGGAGGCTGACTGAGGCACGAATAACCCGATTACGGCATCCCTCTGGAAGAACCTATGCCCTTAGGGTTACCTTTGGGCTTCGCATGCCGAACCAAATCTCATTAGCGTAACTCGGTCAAGAGCGGGCCATGGAAGCCCAAACGGTCTGCACAATGGGCAGCGGGTCGGTATCCAGAGCAATGCAAATTTCAATGAACTCCACCAAGTCGATGCGACGGTCGCCGCTTTCGAACTTGGAGACGTATGATTGTGGGCGATTAAGCCGCTTCGCTAATTCGACTTGTGTGGCTCCTGCAGCCTTCCGCGCCTCAACTAAGAGACCGAGCATTTTGTCGTATGAGCCAAGGAAGACCGAGCGTGTCACTCACGCTCAACTAATTTCATTTGGTTAATATCCCATATTCGGATATTTCGTGTCCTTAGGGGGGAGCTGCAATTGCTATCCCCTGTTATTTTATGAAGGGGAAAATCACATGAAACGTATCATTGCGATTGCTGTTGCGATGCTCTCTACAACTCCCGCCTTGGCTGAAACGACGCCTTGGGGCGGCGTCACTGCTGGGATCAACATTGATGGTGGAAGCATATCCGCCTTAGGCCGTCTCGGCGTGGATACTTCCATTGGCAAAGGCGCGTTTATTGGCTTCGGACTTGGCTTCGGTGACAGTGGCGCAAAGGATTGCGTAAAAGGCTATTTTGTTGCTGGCGACACGGTCTGCGTAAAAGGCGGGCGAGAGCTGTTGGCTGAAACGCGTTTAGGTGCGGTCACTAATGGCGGCTCTAAAATCTACGCTTTGGCGGGCTACACAAATCTCTCTGTGAAGGCGACAGTCAGCTATCAGGGTTCATCTGCGTCTAGCCCTTCGGCTAAACTCGGCGGCATTAGCGCGGGCCTTGGCTATGAGGCACCTCTCGGCTCTAAGGCGTTCATTAGGACCGAGTTCCGCTATGCCAATTATGAGAGCGGCGTGACCGGAACTTCTTTCATGCCAACTATTGGCTTCAAGTTCTGAGGCCGCCCCTAAATCCTCAGAACCTGTGAAGCGGAGGCGGGCGTAGTAAGCTAGCATCTCCCATGAGCTGGCCAATTGCATCCGCCTCCTGCCCACTGCGAAGGACGCAAACGATGAACCGTATTTTTTTCCTAACAGGCTTTGCTGTGGCTGCTGCCACACTCCCGACAGCATCTTGGGCTGAAAAAGCGCCCATCACGAACACCATCGAACTACCAAAGCCGCCGGCAGGAAAGTCTCAGGTGGTGTGGTTTCGAAAGGGTGGGCTTGGTCCCATTGTTGGCTGCTCAGTTAAAGAAAATGGGCAAAAAATCAGTTCGCTTGGGACAGGCCGTTATTTCATCATGGTGGCAGAGCCGGGAACTCGGACATACGAAGTCTCCAGTGAAGCTATTGACACTCTAGTTCTTGAGCTAAAGCCGGATGAAACCAAGTTTGCTAGCTGCAAGATTGGCATGGGCCTGTTTATCGGCCGGCCCAAAATTGACCTCTCGACTGAAGAGCAGTTTCGCAAAGCTGCCAAGTTGAAGATGGTGGATGCAGATGACATGGGGCCAGCAGAGGGCGCTCTACGTCCTGAGCAGGTCGCCGAAGCCCTCAAAGCCTCAGCTAGCCCTAAAGAACTGATTACAGAGGCAGCGGCTGCTCAAACACCGTTACCATAAACCGACTTTAAGGCCCCTGCAGGCTCGCCGAGAAGAGGTTGGGCAAAGGTTATGCGCCAATGCCCGTCAGCGTCTCTGTAGGGGCTTCAAGGCCATTTTTTTCCGTTATTAAAACCGGCCGGATGAGTTTTCCATATCACGGCAGTCATGGACGGGCGTTTATGCGTGTGCCGACTTTGCCAATGTTTTGGGAGTGGCCACAACGCTTACCAATAATCATTCCGCTTCTTCCGAAACTAAGCAAGCCAAGCCCCTGACCGGCTTCATCGTCTCCGCCTTTGAGCTGGTAGTTCCGAACGATTTGGACGTTGCAATCATAATGTGGCCCGCCTCTATCTGCAGCTTGTAAGCTGCCTGCGATGGTTCGAATTCTGCTGACCTTACGAACACAGCGCCCTCCCGCTAACTCAATCCATTTGCGAGTGCGTCCCTTGAGGGAAAGGCCGGCCGGTAAGTGCAGGAGTATGTGGACATGGCCTCCATAATTCACGCCCGCTTCTCGCACCCAGATGTAGGCGAATTGACCACCGTTTCGTCCTGCATAGTCACGGGTGAGCTTCAGGACGCGGCCGATGAACCTTGTCGCGCTCTCTTCGCTGATACCTGCTTTTTGGTAGTGAATGGTCCAGTGTCGATTGAACCGCAGCCCCATAGTGTCTGCGCGGTCTCCCGCTTTTATCAGGCGACGACATTGCGCTAAGCTCAATTGGTTGCTGGTTCTGCTCCTAAAGTTTCGAGCGCCGCCCCAATTGCTGGAAACGGAAGTAGAGCCACAACTTTGTATCTTATCTATATTAGCAATGACCGTGCCAGACCTCTGAACTGCAGCTTTCTCAGGCATTTCGGTTTTCCAGCACGCTTAAGTCAGACGACGTAAATTCGTCAGAGCGCGCAAGTTTCAAGTTTGTGAGGAGTGGGCGAGCCATTGTATGTCAGCGGCCCGCCCATGTTTCGCTACAAGCCTTTTTAAGCCCCTCTGAGGCCTTCGGCTTCGCAATAGGCCGCCAGGCTAGCCTGCAGCTCTTCAAGGCGTTCTAGCGGGATGATGCAGCCCTCTCGAGTTGGTTTCCAGCCACCTTCACAGAGATACCATTTTCGCCAATTAGCAAATGTTCGGCCCTTGAAGGTGCTGATGTCTAGCCTCCAATTGTGGCCGCGATTTTTCTGCTCAAATATGAGGTGTTCGTTCATGCTCCGAACTCCCCAGCATCTGCCTGTTCAATGAGCGCACCCTTGGTCAAAAGGCGATAGCGCCCATGGCGAAAATCGCCTTCTCTTGTAGTTTCAATTGCAAGCCCGCTATCCCTTAGCACTTGAATGCTCGCAGCCAACCGCGTGTGCCATGGATATGTCGAGTATTGGGTTATGCCGCTCGGCGTATTCGCCAGCATGACTAGCACTCGCCCGACTTTGCCCGTGTGGCACCAAACCCGGCCACAGTCGGAACGATAAATGGAAGTCTTGGCTCCTGAACCTTTGGCCTTGCCTAGTGTCGTGCTTCGGAAGTAGATAGTTTCCACTCGCGTTTTCGATGACGTGCGCTCTCCTCCAGCCGTTGCAGCGGCTGGGGGGGAGGTTTCTTGTTCCTCTCTGATGCTCATGCGGCCTCTCCCGAGATAACAGGGAGCCGAGCTGCCCAAGCCTCTGCGTCAGCTCGTGCAATTCGCGACGCGGTGCCAAATTTTCTTTTAGTAATTCGACCGGCAACAATCTCGCGATACAAACTGCTGCGGGAAATAGAATATCGATGACAGAAATCTCGAACAGTCATCAATTCAGGAACATCATTCATCATATATATAACTCCTAGGTTTGCGCTTTGGTCTCCAAGGCTGCTGTCCCTGCGCTCGCATGGACATACCTAGGTGTATTGGAGCATTGGGACTGCGTCAGTCAGATAGTCCCAAGAATTTTTAACGTGGATTATCTGACCGGTGATCTCGAAGAATTTTTGAGGCCTCCCAAAGGACTGCCTGTCGGTCATTTGTTTGGCGATCTCCAAAAAAGCTGAAAACGACTGCTTGAAAGAAGCGCGTCCAATCATTGGTGTCTTCTAGCTCTCGAAACTCACTCCCTCCTACCGGCGCAGCATCTTGATGGAAACATTGCTCGAACAATTCGCTTAATTTGCAGGCGAGCATAACTTTTGACCGTCGCAACGCCTTTTGCCTCCAGCGTGGCCGCTGCGTCTCCTCAGCGATTTTATCCGCCAGTCTGTCGGCCCAAAACGCCCAGGAAACAATTGGACTGGATGGCTGGGGATATCCTTCTTCGACTATCGCGATTTCAGCATTTGTGCGTGTTGCCTTCATTAGAACAACGTTCATACGATTATGAGCATCCTTCAAGTTCTCAGCAATTTTCCTAAGCTCTTTCACCAAGTCGCCGTTGCTCGAGGTCGCGTCGGTTGGAAGTTCTGCCTCTTCCAACGATAACAGTCGCAGCTCTTTAGCGACGTATGGCCAGTCTATATCCTTTGGTGGATGCAGTTTAAAATCCGCAAAGCAGGTGCGCCAGTAATCGATATCGCTTTCTAACGGTTCGATAAATCCCATTTTCAAGGACAACTGATAGGCCTTCTCGTTCATTTCTCGAGAAGGCCTCCAAAAAGGAAGGGGCATAGGGCTTTTGCTCACACGGCTAAACGAACAACGTTTCCGCCACTCTCCCCCTCAATGAAATCTGCCCACGCAGCCATCATGGGCCTCCGCTTTTCGAGCATCTTGCCGCGGTTGTAGGAAACAACAGTCTTGTCGCCAACCGCGTGAGCAATAGCAGCCTCACCCAAATCAAAAGAGAAATTAGTTTCTTCGGCAACCCAAGTCCTGAAAGTTGCACGAAAGCCGTGTGGAACGGCAATGCGCTTCAGTTCCGGGTCAAGATACCCAACACGGCCAGCTTTCACCTCAGCATGATGCATGTCCTTGATGGCCTTACTAAGCGTCATATCACTCAGCGGCCTCCCCTTTTTGCTGCCAGGAAAAACAAGGTCACTGTCACCACGACGATATTCCAGCATGCGACGGAATAGGTTCACGGCCTGCGGAGATAGGGCAACGACATGCTCTCTATTGGCCTTCATTTTAGCGGCCGGTATTGTCCAGGTCGCTTCATCAAGGTTTAGCTCAGACCACACGGCATTGCGAATTTCTCCAGACCTGCCGGCCGTCAGCAGCACTGCCTCTAGGGCGAGCCTGCCTAAGGTCTCCCTTTTCCGCAGGTCGGACAGAAACGCAGCCGCTTGAAGATAAGGCAAGGAAGGGAAATGTTCGACTTTCTTTCTCTGGGGCGGCAAACCTTTGTCGATGACGGGCATCGCTAACGATACTTCTCGGTAACCTTTTGCGACGGCCCAGTCGATTATGGTGGAAATGCGCTGCCTAACCCTGCGCGCCGTTTCTGGCTTAGTGAGCCAAATATTTGCTAGAACGTCGCGCACGGCCCGCGCGTCGACCAGGGCAACTGAGACGCCACCGAAGGATGGAAAGGCATACGCTTCCAGCGACGAAATCCACTGCTTATTATGGTTCCCATTTCTCCAGCCCTTCATAAGTTCCGCATGAACCAACATGGCTGCCTCTCTAAAGGTTGGAATACCCTCAGCTTTTCGGCGCTCGGCCCTTGGGTCAATGCCAGCTTCAATCTGCGCGCGAACAACTGCCGCCTTTTCGCGGGCCACCTTCAACGAAACTTTAGACAGGCTGCCCAGTCCGATGTCACGCCGCCTGCGGTTTTTCTGAATGCGCAGCTGCCAGTTCTTAGAGCCAGATTCTTCGACGACGAGATACAGCCCGTCACCATCAGAATAGCGGTCGGGCTTTGTCGCCGCTTTGATACTGAGTGCTGTCAACTTGCCCATGAGCCACTCACCCCCACATTTTCCCCCACACTATAAGTGGATTTCACAGAAGCGGCAAGGCACAGTCAGATACAACTTATCGTTGGGAAATAAACATTTTCTGGGGTTCTATGGATTTTCTGGAAACAGGCAGAAACAGGAGTTTGGCGGAGCGGGAGGGATTCGAACCCTCGATACGGTTTTGCCGTATACTCACTTTCCAGGCGAGCGCCTTCGACCACTCGGCCACCGCTCCGCATAGGGCCTGAAACCGGCTGCAACGACCGCGAGC